>Ga0315336_1000821_pt1 | contig 72690 bp, 54 predicted proteins | sample ASW5metaG_FD_204512 | JGI IMG/M metagenome (GOLD analysis project Ga0315336, IMG submission 204512) | Ammonia-oxidizing marine archaeal communities from Monterey Bay, California, United States - ASW #5 | ecosystem: Environmental > Aquatic > Marine > Intertidal zone | place: USA: California... | reverse complement strand
ACAAAACGCATAGACTTCCAAAGCTCCGTGGTCGGGCTTCGTTCATATCGTTGTAGCGCTTGCGACTTGATCGCTAGCGCGCGCGTGAACAGAGAGGGGTGTCGCAAGCGCTACAACACTCAGATTTGACGACAGTTCTTGGCGGATCCATCTTAAGCAACTGCAAATAGGGCCCCTAGGCGCTCTTCGCGGAAATGCACTTCCCGCCAGTATTCGGTGATCGACATGCGGTGGATTACGTACGCAGCCAACAGCGCTCAAGGGTGGTGGCGACACTTAAGGCACCAGCCTCTTCAACTCCTCAGACCAATTCAAAACGACGTTGAAGTTAGTGATTGAAGATGTTGGCTTGGAGTCGTCCAGGATCACCAAGAAGCTGTTTCCGTCTGGGCTAACATCATAATCTCGCTCCCAAGTAGTGTCGTCATAGAACGGCCCGGCTAACACCTCGCGGGGTCTTCCTGCGGGTAAGCTTGGAGTCGTTGAAATGGGCGTTTGCATGATGGCGCCGGACCCGACGAGGCGGTAGTAAAGCGTTTGCCCGTCTTGCGCCCACCTGGGCGCTCTCCCCCCGCCAACCGAGACCTGGACCTCGGACGTCGCTTCAGGGAAAGCTGTCACGTAAACTTCTGGCTGCCCCGAGCGATCGGAAACGTACGCGATCCATTTGCCATCCGGCGAGAACGCGGGATGAGTCTCATTCTCGGGACCAACCCGGAGCTCACGGATTCTGTTTCCGTTCTCGAGGTCCAGCACCATCAAATTGAAACTGCTAAGAACCTCGACGTACGCCAGCCAGCGGCCATCAGGCGAAACGCTATGGGGGACCTGGTAGCCTTCGCTGTGGGTAAGTCTCTCAGCCGGTGCGGCAGAGCCGATCTGCTTCCTATAGAGACTCGGCTCATCGCTGTCGCGTCTAGATCCGAAAATGATCGACTTGCCGTCCGGCGTCCAGATCGGATCGCTTCCATCGAGCTCCGTCAGCCGTTCCAGCGATTCCCTCTCGAAATCGCCGATCCAGACGTTCGGTGTTCCAAGCCTCGTACCGACGGCGAAGCGTCGCCCGCTGGGTGAAATGGACAAAGAACGTAGGCGCGACGGCTCAAAAGGGAGGCGGGTGGAATTGCCTCCTCGGTCGACCCAAGCTACCTGATGAGTGCGAGTGCTCTGAACTTCACCGGGCGCATAGACCAAGGTTCCACTCTTAGAGACCGCCCAGGCGTGCCCACCTGAATTGCTGGCAAAGAGGCCCTGGACAACCGAAACAGGCGGCCCTGAGAGTTCGAAGGTCTCAGTGGAAAAACGAGCGGCAAACAATTCTCCGCTTTGGGCGTAGACCAAATGCCCCGTTGGCAGAACGACTGGATCCATGCCAGACTCGACCAAAGTCTCGCTTCGACCAGTAGAGAGTTCATGAAGCAAGATCCGTGAGGTTCCAATTCCGTCCATTCCGCTGTAGAGAACAGCGCGCTGGTTCGCCAGAAGAAACGCGGATTGGAGGACCTTAGGTCCCGCTAGGTCCTCGGCTAAGAGTTTCTGCTCACCGCCTGTCACCGTCATCGTGGAGAATCTCCGGTCGAAGTGCCTTATGAAGAGGCGATCATCTGGGAGCCATGCGCTAGGCCCGGCAGTGCCATCGACCTGTGCAATCACACTGGCGCTCCCGCCGCCTGTTCCAACGGATCTCAGGACGCCGTTAGCCACGAACGCAACCTGGCTGCCGTCCGGTGAGAGGGCAGGTCTTCCAGCCCCTTCGGTTCCCTCCAGCGCCCGAAAGTCGAATTCATTTAGGGAGCGAGCGTAGAGTCGTCTTTTGGAGTCTGATCCCGTCCCAATGAAGACGATTGTCTCTCCATTCCGTGCGATGTCAACGCGAGAGTAGTAGGACGCTTCTGGTGACACCCCGACTGGGAGGTTGATCGTCAATCGAGAAGTCTTAGGCGGGAGACCCATTGGCTCTGGCCTCGCGATCCAATAGCCGAGCCCAAGGCCGATCGCTAGCGCGATTGCTGTGGCGAGGGGCCAGAATCTCATCTGCGGTCGGTCTCGAGAATCGGGCTGACCGACGGGCGTATTTGAACTCCTAAATGGAGTTAGCAGCGCCTTGAGGTCCACGGCCAGATCGGCCGCCGTGTGATACCGCTCGCCCTGAGCCTTCGACAGCGCTTTGCTGATCACGCGGTCTAGTTCAACTGGGATACCCGAACGAACGGCGGTAACCGGCTCAGGCTCCTCGTTCAGAATCCCGTAAGCAATCGCCTGTTCGTACTCCGCGTCGAACGGCGTCTTCTGCGTGAGCATCTCATACAGCACGCAGCCCAGCGCCCAGATGTCGGCCCGGCGATCAACATCTCCGGCTTCGAGCTGTTCCGGGGACATGTAGGCTGGCGTCCCCAGCGTCGTCCCGCTTTTGGTGAGCTTCGAGCGACCCGCCAACGAGGCCAGACCGAAGTCCATGATCTTAACCTGCCCTTTGGCGGTCAACATCACATTCTGCGGCTTGATGTCGCGGTGGACGATTCCCTTCTCGTGAGCTTCCTGCAAACCCTCGGCGATCCGGATCGCAAGATCCAACGCTTCCTTCAGGGGCAGCGGACGTTCCTTGATCTTGTCCGCCAGCGCCGGACCGTCGATGTAGGCCATCGCGATGAACGTCTGGCCCTGTTCCTCATGAATGCCGAAGACCTGGCAGATGTTGGGATGGTCCAAGGAGGCCGAAGCCTGCGCCTCCCGAATCAGGCGGGCCTTGACCTCTTCGTTACCGACTGTCTCGGGCGAGAGGCACTTGAGCGCGACGGCGCGGCGCAGTTGGGTGTCTTCGGCCTTATAGACAACGCCCATGCCGCCCTCGCCGAGCTTCTCGACGATCTTGTACTGCGAGATGTTGCGGCCGATCATAGCCAGGCCAATTCTACCGCCGATGCGTTAAGTGTTGGGAACAAACGATCCAACTTTCTTCCGGGCGGGCCGTCCACTACGGCCCGGACTTGGCTGGCTAGCGAGCGTCCGAAGACCGAGCCGCAGCCCTTCGCCGGCGGAAGGTCGACGAAACGAGATATCACGACAGTAATGGGTCCAAAGGGCGTTACGTCGTTTGCTGTCTATGAGTTAGGGACTTAGTCCTGCTTGCGGTCACGGAACCCTTCGTACCAGTTCTCGACCACATGGATCGACGGCGGCTCGGCTTCCGCGCTCTGCGTCGAGTCCACAAGCACGAAGCGCCCGCCGGCCGAGACGTCGTAAGAGACTTGATTGGAGTTCCTGACCGAAAGGTCCGGGTCCGAGGAAAGGCGCGTTGTCGAAACCGCCGCAAAGGTCGGCGACGTTGTCACTTCGACCGCCGTCATCGTTTCACCCTCGACGTAGAACAGTTCCTTGCCATCCCGACTCCAGCGGGGCTGGCGGTCCCTAGACTGTTGCACCGATGCCCCGACTCGGCTATGCTGGCCGTGCTGGGATGGCCAAAATGGAAATCCTCGATACTTTGGTCGCAATCCAGCAGAGAGCAATCGGGACGCAAGTCAACCCCAGGGGTGCAGTATGTGGGCGGCAGGCGATTGGGCCGACTGGTGGGACGGGCAGCACCGCGAGTACCAGAAGATCTTGGATGAGTTCGTTGACGAACACCCAAACTGGTTCGGGATCATTGTGGCCACCGCCGGCGCCACAGCGTCCGAATTGGGGGCAGGCTTCGTGGACGTTCTGCGGTTTGGGGAGGGGGTGGCCGAGGGGGGCGTCCGTGGATTCGGCAAAGACGCCCTACGCCTCATCTCCATCGCCGGGCCCCTTGGAAAGGGAGCGAAGTTAGCCCATGGAGCCCGCAGCGCAAAGCTGGCTAGGGTGATTCGGGATCCCGGCGGAGGTATTTGCGCCTGGATCTCAGCAGCGAAGGCGCTACGCCAGACAAACACGCGCCTCTTCGCATCTGTCGACGACCTCCTCCAGGCTCTAAATCTTCGCCGGTTTCCTGACGTTTTCAGTGTGTTCGATGATGTGCTGCAGCCGCTCAGAAGCATTGGCGCCCAAGTGCTCCGCTTACGAGCGCCTCGAACGATGGCTGACGTTAAGAACGCCGTGCCGCGTGATGGAAGCGTAGTTTCGTTCGTCGTGGACTGGGTGAGGGGCGGTCAGAATACCAGGCACTCCCTCTACGCCTTCTATGACTACCTGGGACGGTTCCGGATCGCTGACCGGACGGGCCAGGTGGTCAAATCGCTGGATGAATTGCAGGGCTATGGGAACATCGGCGGCGCTGTTACGACCGAGATGGCGCTGATCAAGAACGTCTTTATGAAGTTCATCGGCCCGAAGGGCACGGCCACGCTAACGATGAGCGTTCTTGCCACTACAACCACCGACCCTGAAACAGTCGCGCAAGCCTTCGAGGCTCGCAAACAATCGCAACTCCCGAAACCGCCAGGAGCGCGCTACCACGTTGTGGCGCCAGGTGATTGGTTGTCCAAAGTGGCTAAGAAGCACTACGGGGATATCCACAAGTGGCCGGTCATTTACGAGGGGAATCGGAAGACCATCGGCAACAACCCTGACCTAATTCATCCTGGCCAGAGGCTCTGGATACCGGACCTCGCAAGAGTGCCAGTTGGGAAAGGGGCATCGGCCCGCTAGCCTCGCGGATCGTGTAGCGGTCTGACGCTTTGCCCTACTTGCCGCGCCCAATAGTGGGTTGACGCCAGCCCTATTAAGGGCACCAATTCAACTTCCAAACATGGATCTCTATCGGTCATGGATGCAACCCTATTGAAATCGAAGTTCGAGCTATCATTCTTCTATCTGCAGCCGTTAGCGCTTCGGTTGAGCGGTCTTGGATTCGAGGTACGACTTTCTACGGGAAGGATTTCTTTTAGGCGAGACTGAGACGAGTTGCTCGCCGAGCATGCCGAGTTGCGGGATCTCCACATTCTCGGCTATGGTTTCCGAGCAGCTCCCATAGCCGGGGCCTCGACCATGTCGGGAGACTCATACGTCTCAGGCACGATCGTGTATCGCAGGATCATGCCGTGTTCCCCAACGACGTAGACGCGGCCGGGGCCACCGAAAGAAAAGTCGTTTCCATACCCAGGCCAGGACGTCTCCACCGGCAGCCAGGTTTGGCCCCCGTCGACCGTATATACAACCTTCGTCCCCGAGACGGCCCAGCCAACCTTCTCGTCCGCAAACTTGAGGGGACCCTCGGCCTGAGAAATGATCGCCCGCCAAGTCTGGCCGCCGTCGAGCGTCATCAGGTGCTTGTGGTTCCGGGGCATCACGAGGAAGCCTTTCTGCTGGTCCAGGAAGGCCGGGTACTGCTCGAAATAGGATTCGTCCTCGTGGGCGTGGTCGCTGGACGACGTGATCAACTCCCAAGTAGCTCCTGCATCGGCCGTCTTCCACAGGAAGAATGTCCCCGTTCCGCCTGCTGTCGCGAACGCCACTTGGGGGGACACGATCTCAATCCTGGAGAGCTCGCAGGTCACCTCCTTGGTATCTCCCTCTACCACCATCTCAGCCTTGCACTCAGGGAGCGTCTTCTCCCACGTCCTGCCGCCGTCGGTGGTGCGGGCGATGTGGCTTGCGGTCGTAACGATCTGCAGTCCCACTTGGGGCGAGAAGAACGCCATGTCCTTGAAAGGACCAAACTCCCCGCCCAGACGGCCCGCTTCTTCCCAGGATTGGCCGTCCGTCGTTCGAAGCAGCTTCCGGCCTAGAGCAGCGAAGCCGTGTGTAGAGTCGACGAAACGGAGCATCGTCACATCGTCGGTCAGACCGGTGCCCGGCCGTCCCAATTGGACTTCCCAATTGGCGCCGGCGTCTGTGGTGTGAAGGATGGTTCCCTCCGCGCCTGAGACCCAACCTTCGTCAGCGCTGATGAAGTGGACGGAGTGAAGCTTGATGTCTTCCGAGTAATTGACCGGCTCCCAAACTCCCTTGGAACTCGTCGACTCAGCGGAGCTCTGGTCAGTGGCGGTCTGGTCAGAGCATGCTGCGGAGAAAGCGCCTAGGAGCACGACGGTCAGTGTCGCGTATAGAAGAGCCTGAACGTCGATAAACCTGGGACCCATCGCTGCTTGATCCTCCCTACCTGCTGCGGCGCGGGCACATGTAGCAATAGCCAGCTCGAAGACTCCGAAGCGGACGACTCTGGAACTGCCTAAATCCACGGCTCCTCCGACGTTCAGATTGTACTGCGGCAGATACCTGTCGGGAACAAACGATGCCACAAACTATCTAGCGAGGACCTTCGAAACCCTTACGTAGACCGCTCATGTGCCCGCCAGACGGTGTTTTCAGCCTCGGGTAGGACCTCACAATTTGACTGGAAAATGTTTTTCAACATCTACGCGCGGACCGCTGGGTCGCAGCGGCTTGGCGCGACAACGATCAGTCGAAGGCGAGCCAAACAACGTCTGATACAGCGTTCAACGCTCGTCTTCTACGACGAGAGCTCGCGCCGCGCCGGCCGCCGCAACGCATATCGCGCTGTCAGGCGCATTCGGCGGCGTCATCGTTCTCCTCGACGTCGACCGCTTTGGCGGCAGTGAGATACGCTCTCATCGACAACTCGAAATAGTGGGATTCCTGCCAGAGGCAGTGGCGAACCGCTTCGTGCTGCGCCCTCGGCGGCTGGGAACACTCTTCCCGTGAGATTTCCGGCAAGCCAATCTCCATCTCGATCCTGCGTTCCAGGCAGGAGTTCTTGACCCGCCCGGCCACCACGTTGAGGATCTCTCGCAGCGAGTCGAATCGACTCTCATCCTCGGGCACGGGGTCGTCGCCGCCCAGCATTGCGTTCCACAACTCTCCGGCTAGTTCCTGACGGCAGCGGATCATCAGTTGGAGCTCGAAATCTCCGGCGCTCGCCTTGACCACGATTCGTTCGAAAAGATCGAAGGATGCATCCGCCGGCATCTCGTCGAGAATCTTGGCTTCCGAGCCCGCCATCATCCCGAGCGATTGTTGGAGCGCCGTCACCAGTTCCGCGTCGAGCGACCCGACCCACGAAAGCAACCCGCGTTTCGGCGCGTCGGAGCCGCTGAGCAACTGCCTGATCGCTCCACGCAAAGCCTCGGGAACGAAGGTACGCGAAACGATACCGTCGATGTGTTCGGAATCCGCGCCCGCGTCGCTCTTGTCACCGAGTAGGAGAACGCGTACGTCACGGCCGGCTTGGACGCTGCGAAGTCTTTCGATCAGGAAAGAGACGCCCAACCCGGGCAGGGAGGGCGAGAGAAGCATCACGTCGGGATGCCACTTCAGCGCCTTTACCAGGGTATCGGCGACCCTTCGGACGGCCTTGAAGGCGAACTCCCCTTCGAGCGTCGCCTCGGCAAACGAGCAGTAGTTAGGGTCTGGGTCAGCCACTAGGATGCGCATCGGAGTGTGCGCTGCATTTTCGGCATTCTGAGCACGACGGCTGAGAATCCGCTCGGCCGCGAGCTGGATGCGTCCCATCACCCGCTTGTAGTCCAAAGGCTTGAGCAGATAGTCGGAAACGCCGAGCGAGATCACCTGCTGCACCGTGCTCTCGGCGGCGACTTGCGACGCCACAAGGATCTCCAAGCGGTCACGGATCGGGTCGGCTTGCAGCAGGTTGAGCAGTTCCACGCCGTCGAGCACCGGCATCCGAATGTCCGAGATCAACATCTCGACGGCGCCGCCGGCGATCAGCTCCAATGCCTGCAGTCCGTCGCTCGCCTCGGCGACCTCTGCGATCATCCCCCGTTCGATCCAGCGGCGCAGCAACAAGCGAGTTGAAGCCTCGTCGTCGACGAGCAGTACTTGGATCCTTTGGGCCTGCGGCATCGTGCTCGGCGGCTACAACGCGGAGGCTTTCGCCCGCCTTACTTCCTCATCGTCAGCACGGCGCGGGCGCCTTAGTGAGTCTGAATTTGGGGTTCGTGGGGAACGGCGCGTGGGAGCAGACGATCGTCAGGGCCTCAGGCCAACTGCTTCGAAGGATACATGGAGATCTCGAGCCGGGCCGCCGGGACGTTCGATCAACTCAATCTCTCGGTCCCCGCGTTTTAGTTCCGCGACGCCTCGGTAGTCCGCGGGAATCGGCGCCAGAAACATGAGATACGATCTTGTGTGCGATTCACCGGCGTCGAGGTAGTCGAGCAGTGGACGGCCGAAGATCGCGCCCTTCTTCACCAACGTCGGGAACGGCTGGTGCAACCCGGTCGTGCCGAATTCAAGGCCGCGCGCCAAGGGTTTGCCGTCTTCGTCGAGCCGGCGCCACAGATTGAGCCAGGGGTATTCCGACCGCTTCCAGAGGTAGCCGATCAGCAGTCCGGCCGTCGGGCTCGCCGCCGTGACCCAGCCGTATTCATCTTCGACGACATAGGAGACGACGTTCGGCTCCTCGGAGTCGATCAAGCGCCGCATGTCGACGGGCAGGCCCTCGCTGAGCGCCCGCGGCCACCAAGCGGACGGTTCCTCGTACTTCGGGCCGGGATTGCTTTGTGCAAAGCCCTGCCGGGCGTTTGAGTCGACAAGTGTCTCTGCGTCGAGGAACGGCGGACCGACCGTTGGATGCTGGACCATGTTGTAGACACGGCCCAGCTTGTTCTCGTTGGTCACCGTCTCTTCGACTCGAACGCAAGCGGAGTCGGCGGCCAGCCGCAGCGTCCGCTCAACTTGTAGACCGGCGATCGGCAGCCGCGCCGACATGCGCGCCTCGAGCGCCCCTCGCCTTGTCTCGGGACCAGCGTCGAGGCTCCAACGAACTCTTGTCGCTTCGCCGTGATAGACCATGCCGCGCTCAAGCTCGGCCGCAGAGGGCGCGCCCCAACGGTCCAGGCAAAGAAAGTGGCTCATCGGCCGCGCTTCTTCGGCCGGACCTCTGTTGGCCCACACCAGCGGATTGACGCCGTCGCCGCCGAGCCGCAGCTCGACGATCGAACCGCCTTGCAGATCTACGACGAGTTTGGCTCCCGGGCTCTCGAGTACGGCCGAAGCCCGTCCGCCGACCATTGTTTCGGCCGCTGGCAGAGGCGCGGCGAGGACGAGCGCCGCAAGAGTAACTTTATTGACCCAGTTCATGGCAAAGCGAGCATTCATTGGAGGCGCCCCGCGCCTGATGGCAGTTCATGCAGACCGTCATTTGTGTCGAGACTTCCTGTGCCGTCACGTCGCGCTCAGCGACCGCGCCATGGCACGCTACGCATTCGATCTTAGCCGCTAGATGTTCCTTGTGGCTGAAAAAAACGAAATCAGGCACTCGATAGGCGCGCACCCACTCGATCGCCTTTTCTTGCTCGGCCATTGCTGCGACCTCTCGCACGACGGGATGCTCGCCGGCGATCGCACGATGACAGAGCATGCAGTCGTCGGCTTGCGGCAGACCCGCACGCGAGCGGCTCTTCGCGTTGCGGTGGCAATCGAGACACGTCGCGCCCGCCGCGGAGTGGACGCGATGGCTGAAGGCGACGGGTTGCGCCGCGATCTCGCGCGGCAGCGTTTCCGGCTTGGCGCGATAGCCCGCCGTCTGTTGCGCCTCTAGCGTGGAACCCAGCAGAACCAAAAGAAGTACGAGCCGCCGCGTCACCGCTATTCCGCCGCCTTGGGCAGCGCGAAAACCATAAGCTTCGCGATGAACTTCTTGTTGTATTTGTTGCCGCCGCCAGCGGCGATCGCCACGTACTGTCGTCCGTCGGCGCCGAGGTAGCTCATCGGCGAGGCGTGTCCGCTTGCAGGCAGGCGCGTCTCCCAAACTTGCTCGCCGGTGTCTTTGTCAAAGGCGCGGAAGCGATCGTCGTTCGTCGCTGCGATAAAGACCAGTCCGCCCTTGGTGACGACCGACCCGCCCAAGTTGGGCGCTCCCGTCTTCGGCACTCCGCGCGCGGTAAGCTCGTCGAGCTCGCCAAGGATCGCGCGCCAGCGGAACTCCCCCGTATTGAGATCGATCGCGGTGAGATGTCCCCACGGCGGCTCTTGGCAAGGGTACTGGTTCGAGTCCCACAGCCGCCCTTTCGGCGTGCCGCGATTCCGCCACGGCGGGTCGCCCCCTTCGCGCTCGACGATCCGAAACAGCGCCCCGACATCCATCGAGTTGACGTAGAGCGTATCCGTATCGGGATCGAACGAGCCGCCGCCCCAGTTCGCGCCGCCGTTTGTGCCCGGAAACATCACCGTCGGCTCGCGCCCGATCGGACGAAAGATCGGTCCCTCGACCTGCGCCTCGGCGAGCATCTCGAGGCACTCGGCGCGCGATTCGGGCGTGACGTCGGTGATCTCGTCCCGCGTCATCTGCTGCCGCGCGAACGGGGGCGGTTTGGTCGGGAAAGGCTGGGTCGGCGAATAGCGCTCGCCGGGAATGTCGCCCTGAGGCACGGGCCTCTCCTCGATCGGAAAAAGCGGCTCGCCCGTCAGCCGGTTGAAGACGAAGATGAAGCCTGTCTTGGCGATCTGCACCACTGCCGGAACTTCCGCTCCGTCGCGCACGAGCGTCACAAGGTTCGGCGCGGCGGGCAGATCCCAGTCCCAGAGATCGTGGTGGATCGTCTGAAAATGCCAACGTCGCTCGCCCGTTTCACAGTCAAGCGCCACGAGCGAGTCGCTGAATAGGTTGTCGCCTTTGCGGTCGCCGCCGTAGAAATCGATCGAAGGCGAGGTCAGCGGCAGATAGGCCAGGCCATTTTCCGGGTCGACGGTGATTGTCGACCAAGCGTTGACGCCCCCGCGATCCTTCCACGAGTCACCTTGCCAGGTTTCGGCGCCGAATTCGCCGGGATGCGGCACCGTGTGGAAGCGCCACTTCAGCTTGCCGCTTCTCACGTCGAAGCCGCGCACGTCGCCGCTCGGCCCGCGGGGCAAACCGTCGCTCACCCAGGAGCCGGTGATGACGGTATCGCGGCAGAGAGCGACCGGAGAGGTTAGACCGTACTGACCGTCGCGGCCTTCCACCATGCCGCTCGTCAGGTCGAGACGTCCGTTGTCGCCGAAGTCAGGGTCCAGCTTTCCCGTCTCCGCGACGATCGAGAAAAGCAGGCCGTCTTGATTGCCGAGCAGCACGCGTTTGTGTTCGCCGTCGCTCCAATACGAGGCCCCGCGGCTTAGGTAGAGCGTGACGCGATCGGTGCGGTCAAGATCTGAGTCAAACATCCATCGCTGCTCGCCGGTCACGGCGTCGAGCGCGAACAGACGATGAAACGGCGAGACGATGTAGAGCGCCCCGTCCACGACCAGCGGCGTAGCCTCGAACGCCGAGCGATATGGATACTCACCCTCGCCGTCGCTCGAGTCGCCCGTATCGAACTCCCAGGCGACCTTGAGCTGGTCGACGTTGTCGCGAGTGATCTGGTCTAGCGGCGAATAGCGCATCGCGCCCGGATCGCCGCCGTAATAGGCCCAATCCTGCGCTCCGGCCGCGCAACAGAAGAGGAGTGGCAGGACAAAGGATCGCACGGCGAAGAGATAGCAACGCCGAACGTGACCTGTCAAGCGCAACCGCTCGCCGCTCGCCTGCGCCGACCCGCCCCTAACGTGAGCTCGAAAGCGCGCCGCCGTCGCCGTCGCGCTCGGGCCGCGGCATCACGAAAGCGCCGTTGAGCACCCGGAACGAACCGGACGTCACCACTGGACGACTAACCTGACGGCGCTCGAATTCGACGTTACTACGCTGCGATCGTGACCGAGTCGGCTGCGTCTGCTCCCTCTGCATCGCTTCTCGACTCAGGCCCGTCGGGTGCTGCACGGCCCTCAGCTCCCAGTTGTAGGAGCCGTCCGTTAGGCGTTCGCCGTCGGGCGCCGTCGGCCGCAGCACCGGCTGCTTGCCCTGCTCAAAGCTCTCGCGCAGATAGATGCCCTCGCCCGAGACCGTCAGGGTCCAACCCGCGCTGGGGGCTTTGGTTTGCCACTGGATTCGCCCTGGAGCGACCGTGATTTCAGCCACCTCGTCCTGAGAGCCGGCCGCGAAGGCCGTCCCGGCCAGAAGTAGGGGCAACGCCCAGGTGATTCCCGCTTTGCGCAACATGATATATCCTGTCCTCCTCGATTAAGCTCTTGCTCGGGAGCGCGACGACATGTCGAGTCTAACGCACCCCGTAAACCCTTTACCAGCGCGGGCTGATCGCCGCCTCTCTCAGCGCTCACCGCCGATCGCCGCGGCGACGAGTGCTTCCAGCCGCTCGACGCGCGCCGCCAACTCAGCGGAGCCCTTCTCGAGCGCCGCCGTGCGTTCGTCCTTTTGTTTCGCTTCCTCATGGAGCTGTTCGATGTAGATATGAGCCTTTTCGAGCTCTTCGAGCATGCCCAAGGTAGTCTTGGCGACCTCGAAACCGCCGTCCGCGGCGGCGGGGCCGAGCGCGGGTAAATGACTTTCGCGCCACATCGAATCGGCATGCTGCTCGATCGACTCGATCGCAAACCCGGGGCGGAAGACGTAGTCCGGTACGTTCACCCCTGTGCCATTCACCCGTAGGCTTCCAAACACTTGGAAGCCTACCGTGTCGGCGCTGGCGCGCTCGGTATTGCCCACGAAAAACCGCGTCATCTCACCGCCGCCGCAGGGCCGCGTCGTGATGAACACCGTCCCGGGCGCTGCTCCGCCGCCGTAGCCGATGTTAAAGGCGCAACTGCCGCCCCCGGCCGGGTCCACTCCGGCCCCGAGGAAGGCAAACTGGTTTTCGGCCGCGGAAATGTGGATTCCGTTGCCGGCGTCCAGACTGGGGTTGCTCGTTCCCACGCCGACCTGGCCCGTATCCTTGATATAGAGGCTGTTCGTGGGCGCGTCGGACTGTATGGCGAAGGGAGTTTGATTGCCCGTAACATCTCTCACGCGGAAGGAACCCTCGTTGGCCATTATGTCCCACACCTGCGCCGCGAAGGCGCCGCTGCCGTCCTGATCTAAACGCAGCGTTGGGGTATTGCCGTCGGCGACATGCAAGTGCTGGGCTGGCGTAGCGGTGCCCAGACCTACGTCCCCGGAGCTGTCGACACGCAGCGCGTTTGCCGGCGCCGCTCCATCGATACGAAAAACTTGAGTAGCGCCATTGCCGCTACTGCCCGCATCTTCGATCGCGAAGTACTCAGCGCCCGATATGCCGGAGCCGCCGACCGCTATGCGATAGTGTCGGTCCGGGCTGGTCGAGCTAGACGAGTCTTCGAACAGAAGGCGCGGCAACGCGTCCTTTATCTTGATATCCGCATTGGAGGGGAAGCTCTCGCCGTCCGCGCAGGCATTGTCGTCGCTGACGCACAGACTTCCTTCGACAATGACGTCGTCGGCATGGATCACGTCGACGGCTTGCAGTCGAGCGGGTGCGCCAATCGAGGCGAGGCCCGTCATGAATACGGCAAGAGTTCCGAAACGTGCTTGGCTGATCATTAGCTCATCTCCTCAACTTCGTACGAGCCTCCTCGCGCGCTGTTGACGGCTAGCACGCAAGCCTCTCCCGGCGCCTCGCCGACGGGGCGCTCCGTCATGGATGTTAGTCGTCTCTCGCCCGGAAGAGTTGCTCGTTACAGACTCCGAGAGTGTATCACGGACTATGAGGGATTGTTCTTAGAGATTCGATGCGTGTCAGAACTCGATAGAAAGGTCCATTCGGGACCACCATCGTCGGTGCGGGGCAAATGCGGCATTCACGGATTGACCGCCCGTGTCGCAAGCAGCGGAGGCCGCTTTCACGGGTGATGCGCTATCGGCTTGACTGCGACTTGGTTGCGTCACCGTTTGCCGGCGATGAGCGCCTCCAGTCGCTCGAGGCGCGCCGCCAAATCGGCGTTGCCGCGACGCAACTCCGCAGCCCCCTCCTCGAGCGCCGCCGTGCGTTCGTCCTTTTGTTTCGCTTCCTCGTGAAGCTGCTCGATGTAGATGTGGGCCTTCTCGAGCTCTTCGAGCATGCCCATGGTCGTCTTGGCGACCTCGAAGCCGCCGTCCTCGGCGGCGGGACCGAGCGCCGGCAAGTGACTCTTGCGCCACATCGACTCGGCGTGCTCTTCGATCGACTCGATCGCAAACCCGGGGCGGAAGACGTAGTCCGGTACGTTCACCCCCGTGCCATTCACCCGTAGGCTTCCAAACACTTGGAAGCCCGCTGTGTCGGCTCGGGCGCGCTCCGTATTGCCCACGAAAAAACGGGTCATCTCATTGCCGCCGCAGGGCCGCGTTGTGATGAACACCATCCCGGGCGCTGCTCCGCCACCGTAACCGATGTTAAAGGCGCAATTGCCGCCCGCGCTCGGGGCGACTCCGGCCCCGAGGAAGGCAAACTCGTCGGAGGCCGCGTAGATGTGGATTCCGTTGCCGGCGTCCAGAAGGGGGTTGCCCGTCCCCACACCGACCTGGCCCGTATCCTCGATGTAGAGGCTGTTTGCAGGCGAGTTGGCCTCGACGCGAAAAGGACGCGCGCTGCCGTGGGTCACATCTCGGAGCGCAAACTCTTGATCATTGCCGAAAATATCCCACACCTGCGGCGTAAAGCCAGCGGTGCCGTCCTGGTCCAAACGCAAAGTCGGGGAATCGCCGGCGACGGCGTGTAGCTCCTTTCCCGGTACGGCAGTACCAAAACCGACGTCTCCGTCCGAATCGACGGTCAACGAATTCGCCGGCGCGCCGCCGTTCAGTTTAACGACTGAGACTATCGATCCGCCGTCGACGTGGTTCTTGAATGACAGGTCGTCAGCGTTGACTTCTATCTCCCAGTCATCCGCCCCCGACGAAATGTCAAAGAAGATGATCTCCGGAGGATTTCCGGTCACCTCGAGATCACCCAAAAAAGTTCGACCGTCAACGCAATCTGAGCTGCCGGCGCAAAGGTTGCCGGTAATTATTACGTCGTCGGCGTGGACCACGTCGGCTCGCAGCTCAACGGGTATACCAATCGTGGCTAGGCCTGAGGCGACCACGGCAAGAGTAACGAACCGTGATTGGTTCTTCATCTGATCAGTCCTTCCTCGTTCTTGCGATTCACCCTCGATGACGCCCGTCTTCAGGGTGACTCCAGCGCGTCAAGACGGCCCAGCACGTCTTGCATAGCGTTTGCCGATTCGGCAGCGCTCTTCTCTAGCGCTGCCATCCGCTCGTCCTTTTGTTTCGCTTGCTCGTGAAGCTGTTCGATGTAGATGTGCGCCTTCTCAAGCTCTTCGAGCATGCCCATGGTCGTCTTGGCGACCTCGAAGCCGCCGTCCGCGGCGGCGGGGCCGAGCGCCGGCAAGTGACTCTCGCGCCACATCGAATCGGCATGCTCCTCGATCGACTCGATCGCAAACCCGGGGCGGAAGACGTAGTCCGGTACGTTCACAGCCGTGCCGTTCACTCGCAGGCTTCCCCAAACTTGGAAGCCCGCGACGTCGGCGCGGGCGCGCTCGGTACTGCCCACGAAAAATCGGGTCATCTCATTGCCGCCGCAGGGCCGCGTTGTGATGAACACCGTCCCGGGCGCGGCTCCGCCGCCGTAGCCGATGTTAAAGGCGCAACTGCCGCCCGCGGCCGGGTTCACTCCCGCCCCAAGGAATGCAAACTCGTCGGCGTCCGATTGGATGTGGATTCCGTTGCCGGCATCCAGATTGGGGCTGGGGGTTCCGACGCCGATCTGGCCTGTGTCTTCGATGGTGAGGCTGTTGTGAGGCGCACCCACAAGGATTTTGAAAGGTTCGCTGCTGGCCTGTGTCACATCTCTCACGAAGAACCAACTATTGCCGCCGCCAACGTCCCATGTTTGCGAAGTACTTACGGTCTCCTCGAAACGCAACGCTGGGACAAAACCCACGACGTGCAAGTTCTTTCCCGGCGTGGCAGTACCGAAACCGACCGCCCCGCTCGAGTCGATGACCAACGAATTTGCCGGCGCGCCGCCGTTCAGCTCGACGACTTCGACTATCGATCCATTTTGATCGTGGTGCTTGATTGACAGGTCGTCAGTGTCGGCTTCGATCTCCCAGTCATCCGATCCCGGCGACGTGTCAAAGAATAGGATTTCAGGACTTGTTGACGACACTTCGAGATCCCCGATAAAATCCCGGCCGTTAGCACAATCTACGCTGCCGACGCAAAGGTCGACTGTAATAATGACGTCGTCGGCGTGCACGACATCAGCGGACGCTTGCTGTGGCCCCAGAACGGACACGACCGCGAGCGAGAAGGTTATTTGAATCCCGTGCTTGGTGCTGAGCATTCGTTTGTTCTCCGTATGTTGGGTTGGCGGCGTTCAATCACCGTTCTGCGGGACAGCAAGCACCGCAAGAAACCGGTCCCTAATGCTGGCTTAAGGCCTCTGCCCGCGAACGCGTTTCGCGGCGGGTACGTCGCGTTCTTCCGAATACTCCTGTCCCTCAACGAGACTCCAGTGCGGCAACACGGCCCACCAGCTCTTCCAGTCTGTCTTGCAGCGCGCTTACCGATGCGGCGGAGGTCTTCTCAAGCGCTGCCATGCGTTCGTCCTTCTGTTTCGCTTCCTCGTGAAGCTGCTCGATGTAGATGTGGGCCTTCTCAAGCTCTTCGAGCATGCCCATGGTCGTCTTGGCGACCTCGAAGCCGCCGTCCGCGGAGGCGGGGCTGAGCGCAGGCAAGTGACTCTTGCGCCACATCGAATCGGCATGCTCTTCGATCGACTCGATCGCAAACCCGGGGCGGAACACGTAGTCCGGTACGTTCACGCCCGTTCCGTTCACTCGCAGGCTCCCGAAGACTTGGAAGCCCGCTGTGTCGGCTCGGGCGCGCTCCGTGTTACCCACGAAAAACCGGGTCATCTCATTGCCGCCGCAGGGCCGCGTCGTGATGAACACCGTCCCGGGCGCGGCTCCGCCGCCGTAGCCGATGTTAAAGGCGCAACTGCCGCCCCCGGCCGGGTTTACGCCGGCCCCGAGGAAGGCGAACTGGTCTTCGGCCGCAAGAATGTGGATTCCGTTGCCGGCGTCAAGGTTGGGGGTGCTCGTCCCCACGCCGATCTGGCCCGTCTTTCTGATGTAGAGGCTGTGGTTAGGCGCGTCGGCCTCAATTCGAAAGGGCGCTAGGTTGCCGTTCGTCCCATCTATCACGCGGAACCCCAAGTCGCTGCCGACTAGGTCCCACACTTGGGCAGCGAAGATGCCGCTGCCGTCCTGCTCCAAACGTAGCGCTGGCGTATCGATGGTGACGACGTGCAACTCCCGGGCCGGCGTGGCGGTCCCAAACCCCACCTCCCCGGAGCCGTCGATATGCAGCGCGTTAGCCGGCGCACCTCCGTCAACGCGAAAAACTTGAGTAGTTCCAGTGCCGGAAGCGCCCGCATCTTCGATCGCGAAGTACTCCGCGCCCGACGAGCCGGAGTCGCCGACCACTACGCGATAGTGTCGGTCCGGGCTGGTCGAGTTAGATGTGTCTTCGAACAGAATGCGCGGCAACAGGTCCTTTATCTTGACATCCGCATTGGAGGGGAAGCTCTCGCCGTTCGCGCATTCATCGCTGTCGCTGACGCAGAGGCTGCCCTCGATGATGACGTCGTCGGGATGGACGTCGTCGGCCTGCAGCGGGGCGGGAACGCCCATCGTGGCCAAGCCCGTGGCGACTGCGGCGAGAGTAACGAAACGTGCTTGGCTCATCATTAGCTCATCTCCTCAACTTCGTACGAGCCTCCTCGCGCGCTGTTGACGGCTAGCACCGCAAGCCTCTCCCCGCGCTTCGCCGACGGGGCGCTCCGTCATGGATGTTAGTCGTCTCTCTCCCGGAAGAGTCGCTCGTTACAGACTCCGAGAGTGTATCACGGACTATGAGGGATTCTTCTTAGAGATTCGATGCGTGTCAGAACTCGATAGAAGGGTCCATTCGGGACCAACATCGTCGGTGCGGGAAATACGGCATTCACGGATTGATCGCCCGTGTTGCAAGCAGCGGAGGCCGCTTCCACGGGTGATGCGCTATCGGCTTGACTGCGACTTGGTTGCGTCACCGTTTGCCGGCGATGAGCGCTTCCAGTCGCTCGAGGCGCGCCGCCAACTCGGCGTTGCCGCGACGCAACTCCGCAGTCCCCTCCTCGAGCGCCGCCGTGCGCTCGTCCTTTTGTTTCGCTTGCTCGTGGAGCTGCTCGATGTAGATGTGCGCTTTCTCGAGCTCTTCGAGCATGCCCATGGTCGTCTTGGCGACCTCGAAGCCGCCATCCTCGGCGGCGGGGCCGAGCGCCGGCAAGTGACTCTTGCGCCACATCGACTCGGCGTGCTCCTCGATCGACTCGATCGCAAACCCGGGGCGGAAGACGTAGTCCGGTACGTTCACAGCCGTGCCGTTCACTCGCAGGCTTCCCCAAACTTGGAAGCCCGCGACGTCGGCGCGGGCGCGCTCGGTATTGCCCACGAAAAACCGGGTCATCTCATTGCCGCCGCAGGGCCGCGTCGTGATGAACACCGTGCCAGGAAGGGCTCCGCCGCCGTAGCCGATGTTGAAAGCGCAACTGCCGCCCCCGGCCGGGTTGACTCCAGCGCCGAGGAAGGCGAACTTGTCGGCGGCCGATGCGATGTGGATTCCGAAGCCGGCATCCAGGCTGGGGTTGGACGTTCCCACGCCGATCTGGCCAGTATTCTCGACGTAAAGGCTGTCTGTAGACGCATCGGGCTCGACCCGAAAAGGACGCTTGCCGCCGTGTGTCCCATCCCTTAGCTCGAAGGTTTCCTCATTGCCCACAACATCCCAAGTCTGTGGCGTAAAGGAGGAGGAACCATCCTGTTCCAGGCGCAATCCCGGTGTATCGCCGGTAACCATGTGCAGGTCAAAGAGCGGCGTGGCGGTGCCGATACCCACGTCCCCGGAGCTGGCGACGCGGAGCGCGTTCGCCGGAGCCCCTCCGTCGACACGGAAGACTTGAGTAGCTGCGCTCCCGGTAGGGCCCGCGTCCTCAATCGCGAAATACTCCGCGCCTGTCGAGCCGGCACCCCCGATGGCTATGCGATAGTCTCGATCTGCGAAAGCCGCAGAGGACGAGTCTTCGAACAGAAGGCGCGGCAATGCGTCCTTTACCTTGAGATCCGTGCTGGAGGGGAAGCTCTCGCCGGATACGCACGCGCCGTCGTCGCTGACGCAGAGGCTGCCCACGACAATGACGTCGTCGTTGTGAACCACGTCGGCTTGCAGCGGGGCGGGCATGCCCATCGGGGCTAGGCCCGCGGTGACTGCGGCAAGAGTGACGAAACGTGCTTGGTTTTTCATCTGCTCATCCCCTGTTCGTTCCTTCTCTCTACCCTCGAAGACTCTGATTCCTCAGCGAGACTCCAACGCGGCAAGACGGCCCAATACATTTTGTAGGGCGTTTGCCGATGCGGCGACGCTCTTTTCAAGCGTCGCCATGCGTTCGTCTTTCTGTCTCGCCTCATCGTGAAGCTGCTCGATGTAGATGTGCGCTTTCTCGAGCTCTTCGAGCATCCCCATGGTCGTCTTTGCGACCTCGAAGCCGCCGTCCGCGGCGGCGGGGCCGAGCGCCGGCAAGTGACTCTCGCGCCACATCGAATCGGCATGCTCCTCGATCGACTCGATCGCAAACCCGGGGCGGAAGACGTAGTCCGGTACGTTCACCCCCGTGCCGTTCACCCGAAGGCTCCCAAAAACTTGGAAGCCCGCGACGTCGGCCCGGGCGCGTTCGGTATTGCCCACGAAGAATCGGATCATCTCATTGCCGCCGCAGGGCCGCGTCGTGATGAACACCGTGCCAGGAAGGGCTCCGCCGCCGTAACCGATGTTGAAGGCGCAACTGCCGCCCCCGGCCGGGTTTACTCCGGCGCCGAGGAAGGCAAACTCGTTGGAGGCCGATGCGATGTGGATTCCGTTTCCGGCGTCCAGGCTGGGGTTGGACGTTCCCACGCCGATCTGGCCAGTATTCTCGACGTAAAGGCTGTCTGTAGACGCATTGGGCTCGACCCGAAAAGGACGCTTGCCGCCGTGTGTCCCATCCCTTAGCTCGAAGGTTTCCTCATTGCCCACAACATCCCAAGTCTGTGGCGTAAAGGACGAACCATCCTGTTCCAGGCGCAATCCCGGTGTATCGCCGGTAACGATGTGCAGGTCAAAGAGCGGCGTGGCGGCGCCGATACCCACGTTCCCGGAGCTGTCGACGCGGAGCGCGTTCGCCGGAGCCCCTCCGTCGACGCGGAAAACTTGAGTGCTTCCGCTGCCGGTAGGGCCTGCGTCTTCGATCGCGAAATACTCCGCGCTTCCCAATCCACTGCCTCCGATGACAAGGCGATAGTCTCGGTCAGCGCTGGTCGAAGAGGAGTTATCCTCGAACAGAATGACGGGAAGTTGGTCTTTCACTTTGAAATCCACATTATCGGAGAAGCTCTCGCCATCCGCGCAGAAGTCGCTGTCGCTGACGCAGAGGCTGCCCTCGATGATGACGTCGTCGGCATGGACCAGGTCGGCTGGCAACAGGGCCGGTTGCCAGAAGGCCGCTCCTAGTGCCGCCGCAACCGCAAACCGCAAATGCTTTGCCCGGTTCTTCATCTGATCGTCTCCTCATTCGCTCATCGAACTCACTCTCGAATACGTCCGTCCCTCAGCGAGACTCCAGCGCGTCAACTCGGCCTAAGACGTTGTGCAGGGCCTTCTCAAGCGCCGCCATGCGCTCGTCTTTCTGTTTCGCTTCCTCGCGAAGCTGCTCAATGTAGATGTGCGCTTTTTCCAGTTCCTCGAGCATCCCCATCGTCGTCCTGGCGACCTCGAAACCGCCGTCCGCGGCGGCGGGGCCGAGCGCGGGTAAATGACTCTCGCGCCACATCGACTCGGCGTGCTCCTCGATCGACTCGATCGCAAACCCGGGGCGGAATACGTAGTCCGGCACGTTCACCCCCGTGCCATTCACCCGTAGGCTTCCAAACACTTGGAAGCCCGCCGTGTCGGCACGGGCGCGCTCGGTATTGCCCACGAAAAACCGCGTCATCTCACCGCCGCCGCAGGGCCGCGTCGTGATGAACACCGTCCCGGGCGCCGCTCCGCCGCCGTAGCCGATGTTGAAGGCGCAACTGCCGCCCCCGGCCGGGTTCACTCCGGCGCCGAGGAAGGCAAACTTGTCGGAGGCCGATTGGATGTGGATTCCGAAGCCGGCATCCAGGCTGGGACTACCCGTACCCACGCCTATCTGTCCCGTCTTTTTGATGTAGAGGCTGTGGCTAGGCGCGTCGACCTCAATTTGGAAGGGCGTTACGCTGCCGTCCGTCCTATCTATCACACGGAACCCCAAGTCGCTGCCGACTAGGTCCCACGTTTGGGCCGCGAAGAAGGTGCCGTCCTGATCCAAACGCACCGTTGGCGCATCGGAGGCGAGGACGTGCAACTCCTTAGCCGGCGTGGCCGTGCCCATGCCGATGTCTCCGATGTTGTTGATTCGCAGCGCGTTCGCCGGCGCCCCTCCGTCGACCCGAAAAACCTGAGTGCTTCCGCTGCCGCTGGCGCCCCTGTCGTCGATCGCGAAGTACTCCGAGCCCCCCGTGAACGCGTCGCCGACGACCAAGCGATAGTCTCGGTCGGGGCTGCTCGAGAGGGAGTTGTCCTCGAAAAGAATGACCGGCAACGAGTCCTTTACCTTGATATCCGCATCGGATGGGAAGCTCTCGCCATCTGCGCATAAATTGCCGTCGCTGACGCAGAGGCTGCCCTCGATGATGCGTCGTCGGCATGGATCTCGTCGGCGGCTTGGAGCAAGGCAGGCTGCCAGAGGCCCGCGCCTACCACCGCCGGCACCGCGTATCGTAAACAAAAGGCCAGGCTCTTCATCTTCCTGTCTCCTCACCTACATGCGTTTTCTTATGCTCCGCTGAAAGCAACGGCACGAAGCCTCGCCGGGCCGACCGGCTACGGGGCGGTCCACGACAAGCGTTAGCCGTCTCTCGCACGGACGCGTGGTTCGCTACAAACGCCGCGAGTGTAACACGAATCACGAGAGGTCTAGCGCACTCTTTCGATACGGTCGATCCCGAGTCGCCGAGCCTGCTACATTGGGCGTTCTAAAGGAGCCTAATGATGCCGAAAGAACGCACCCCCGCCGAGCTCGACCGCATGCCCTACCAGCTTCCGTTCCCCGCCGATGCCGCCTCGGAAGTCGTCGTCGGCTCGGTCTTGCCGGAAGATGAACGGGTCTGGGTTCCGCAAGCGGAAAACGTATGGTTCCGCCCGCTGTGCCTCAGCACGTCCCAAGGCTACTGGGTGAATCTGCTCAAGGTGTGCAAGTCGGGCATCCTGGCGCGGCACCGCCACTCCCAGCCCGTTCACGGCTACGTGCTTAAGGGCAAGTGGCGCTACCTAGAGCACGACTGGACCGCCGAGGCGGGAGGCTACGTCTATGAGCCGCCGGGCGAGACGCACACCCTCTACGTTCCCGACGATTGTGCCGAGATGATTACTCTGTTTCAGGTCAACGGCATCATGAACTACGTCGACCCTTGGGGCAAGACAATCGGCTTCGAAGACGTCTTCACCAAGATTGAGATGTGTCGCAAACACTACGAGGAGTGCGGCCTCGGCGCCGACTTCGTGCAGCAATTCATCCGCTGAGAGGGCGCGGTGCGATGCCGGGAGTTGCCGGCCCACCTGAATGCTTCGTGACTCGTGCGCCAGCGGTTCCCAACCCCACGAGTACGCTCGAAGCTCTCGGCCGGCCGGGCTCTAGGGAAGAGTCTCAACTAACCGCCCGTGGTCAAAACGCAACATCCTGTCGCAACGTCCCGCGAAACCCAGGTTGTGCGTGGCGACAAGCACGCTGATCCCGTCTTCCGACGGCAAGGCGAGGATCCGCTCCACGATCGCCTCGCCCGTTTTCTCATCGAGATTGCCCGTCGGCTCGTCGGCCAGCAGCACCTTCGGGTCGTGGACCAATGCTCGCGCTAGAGCGACCCGCTGTTGCTCACCGCCGGAGAGCTCGCCTGACTGATGATGCGCCCGCTCGCCGAGACCAGTTTGCTGCAGCCGTCGCAGGGCGCGCGACTCGGCCTCCGCTGGGGCGACTCCGGCAATGCGCAAAGGCATGGCGACGTTCTCGAGCGCGGTGAATTCCGGCAACAAGTCATAACTCTGCCAGACGTAGCCGACGCTCTCGTTGCGGTAAGCGGCGAGCTCGTCCTCGCCCGTTGAGCTTAGCGCCCGCCCCTCGAAGAACACCTCGCCGGCGCTCGGCTGGTCGAGCGCCCCAAGTAGGTGCAGCAGCGTGGACTTGCCGGCTCCGGACTCGCCGACAACCGAGACGCTTTCCCCAGCCGCCAGAGAGAAATCGAGCGACTCAAAGACCGTGAGAATGCTCTCGCCCGACGGGTAGCGTTTGGCCAAACCTTTGGCGCGTAGGATGGGTTCGCTCACGAAGCGGAAGCCGCGTTGCGGCCCTGTTCGATTGTATCTGAGGGCCCGATTTCGAGTCACCATAGCGTATTGCTGGTTCCCAGATCCGCTGTTATAGTCGAGGCACCTCCCGGGCAGTTCCTAGAGGACGGCGGGCTGATTCTCTTCACCGCCCAGACGCTAGGCTCGTTTAGCGCGAACGGCCTGGACGCTGGCGCCGTTTCGATCACCGCAATGGACGCCATACCAGTGCTCTGGGAGTAGCTGCGCCAATCGCAGCGGCGGGCCCGGATCAGCCCTTTGCGCGCTGGGTTTGCTCCGCGTCCCCGAACACGGGCTTCTCGGGGTCAATCAGCAACCATACCAGCGCGCTGAAGACATAAACTGCCGCCGCTATTAGCAACGGCAGTTTCCAGGAACCGAAGCTCTCGACCAGCCATCCGATCAGCGCCGGAGCGATCAGCCCGCCGATCTGGCCGAGTGAGTTCATCGTTCCCGAGACGGCCCCGGCGTGATCACCGCCGATGTCGAGGCAGGCGGCCCAGCACACGGCGAGAATCAGATCCGCCGATCCGAAACTCAAGGCCAAGGTCGTCAAGCCCCAGAAGTTGTCCTCGATCAGGACAGTCGCAGTGAGGAAAACGGCTGCAGCGAGAAGCCCCCCCATTGCCGGCAACCGCCGCGCCCAACGCAGCCGCATGCGCCTCGCGAAGGCGTCGGTGAGCCATCCGCCCAGGAAGTTGCAGAAGGAGCCCGCCAACAGCGGAGCCATCGCCGCCCAGCCTACTCGTTCCCAGGCAATGCCGCGCCCTTCGTTGAGGTAGGTAGGCAGCCAAGTCAGATAGAAGTAGAGTCCGTAGGCGTAGCCCGAATACATCAGGCAGAGCGCCCATACGTTGCGGCTCCAGAGCAGCTTGCCCCATGGCGTCGGCTGAGGCTTCCCCCTTGGCGGGCGGCCGGCTTGGATCAGCGCGAGCTCGCTTGCCGAGACGGCAGGGTGCTCTTCTGGCGAATTACGGTACCAACCTGTCCACCCAAAAGCCCAAATCAGTCCAAGGCCAGCGAAGACCCAGTAGACCGGGCGCCAGCCCATCGCCTCGCTCATCGCGATTACCAACGGCGGAGCCAGCGCGGCGCCGAGCCGGCTGCCGACCATGATGACGGCTTGCGCCCGGCCGCGTTCGGCGAAGGGGAACCAACGTGAGATCGCTGAAGCGCAACCGGGAAACGCACCGGCTTCGCCGCAACCGAACAGGAAGCGAATCACGAGCAGGCTGACGTAGCTCCAAGCAGCGCCGGTCAGAGCGGTGAAGACCGACCACCAGATTACGATACGGGTCAGGAGCGAGCGCGCCCCGAAGTGGTCCGCCAGCCAGCCCCCCGGGATTTCAAATAACACGTAGCCCAGCACAAACGCGCTGAAGACAGCGCCCATCTGGGTGCGGTCGAGACCAAGCTCGGATCGCATGACGTCGGCGGTCGCCGAGATGCAGACGCGGTCCAGATAGGTGACCAGCGTCAAGGCGAACATCATCGCCAGAACGCGGCGGCGGACAGGCATCTGGTCAGGATACAACGGAGCTGGCCGAGCTCAGCTCTTGCGAGAGGGTTTGTCGATTGCGTTCTGGAGTTGTTCGCCGAACAGTGTCGGTTCCGCCGGATTGGCCGCGGGCAGCGGCGGAGGCGGCTCGGAAGTCTTGGTCGAAACTGGCTTATCGCCTTCGCCCGCAAGGAACATGGGCGCGTCGAGCACCGATCGCTCGAGCGAGGGGTTGTAGCGGGACCACTCACCCGCGGCAGGACGTTCGCCTTCTATCGCCGCCCGCATGCTTTCGAGTTTTGAGTCCATGTCGTCGATGTAAGAAAGCGCCAGCGCCTCGGGAAACATCGGCAACTTCGGCGAGCCGAACTCGTAGCGGCCGTGATGGCTGAGCACCATGTGCTTGATCAACGTCTGGAGCCGCGGCGGAAAACCTTCGATCGCCGCGCAGCCGGCGTCGATCGTCTGCATCACCATCGTGATGTGGCCGAGCAACTGGCCCTCGCTCGTGTAGTAGAACGAACGCTCGTAGCCGAGCTCCCAAATCTTGCCCAGATCGTGCAGCACGACGCCCGTCTGCAGCAGCTCCACGTCGAGGTAGTTGTAGTTCGAGGCGACGCGCTCGGCTAGCCGCAGCAACGAAAGGACGTGTTCGAGCAGCCCGCCGATCGTCGCGTGGTGCAGTGACTTCGCGGCCGGAGCCTTCTTGAAGCGCCGCGCCGTCTCTTCGTCGCTCAGTAGGCGCTCCAGCAACGCCTTCAGATGAGGGTTCTTGAAGCCGCCGACTGTCGAGGTCAACTCGGCGAACATCTCATCGATGTCGAACTTGGTATGCGGCAGGAAGTCGCCGAGGTGATACTCGTCCTCGCGAGCCGTGCGCAATATGTGGATGATGAGCTGTGGTTGTTCGCGAAAGAGTTGAACGACGGCCTTGACCTTGACGACGTCGTCCTGCTCGAAGGTCGAGACAATCTCGTCGACGCCGTCCCACATCTTGGCGTCTACGCGGCCGGTGCGGTCGCCTAAAGTCAACGCCAAATAGGGCTCGCCGCCGCCCTTGCGGCTGCGCACTTCTTTCGATTGAACGAGGAAGAAGTCGACAACACGGTCGTTGGGCTTGAGGTCTTGGACGAAATTCGTCTTCACGAACGGGTCGGATGGGGCCTAGGGGGCCGCTTCCTCGTCCTTCTTGATGGGGCTGGTGCCCGGAATCGGAATCAACCAGAGCGCTTTCTTCTTCTTGGTGCTGTCGATCAGCGCTTGACGCGTGGTGGTAATCGGAGCCAATTCCGACGGGTCGCTCCAACGAGTGTCTACCTCGGGCGCGGCTGACGTGTCGGTATAGCCGGGCCGAATCTCGATGTAGGCGTCCTGGCGTAAGAAGGTCAGGTATTCGCGCACGGCGGGCTGATACTTCGGCATCATCAAGCGGTTACGAATTTCTTCCTCCACTTCGGGAAGCGCTGCCTGCCCCTCGCGGAATTTCTCTTCGACTTTGAGCAGCAGCCAACCGTTGGCGACGTCGATCAGCTCGGTGATGAAGAGAGGGTTCTTGTCGTAGATCCGAGTCTCGATCTCCGCCATTAGGTCGCCGCGTCGGAAGATGCCGATGTCGCCGCCGTTTTCCTTCGAGGCTTCACTGTCAGAGAAACGTCGGGCCATCTCGGCAAACGGTTCGCCGCGGTGTACGCGGTCGCGGACTTCCTTGGCGCGCTTTTCGGCCTCGGCAAGCGGCTCGCCTGAAAGGCCTGCGTTGGAGATCAAGATCTCGCTCAGCCTCACGCCCTCTTTACGGACGTACTCCGCTTTGTGTTCGTCGTAGTATCGCTGAATCTCTTCGTCGGCGATCGTGATGCGAGAGCCTACCTCCTGGGCTAGTACCCCCTGAGACAAATAGTTGTCGCGCATTTGGGCCATCAGGTCTTCGCTGTTCTGGCCGGTCCGTGCCGTCGCCCATTCCTCGAACGCGTCGACGCTGTCGAGCTCGAACTCCTTCATGATCGCGTCCCGTTGACGCAGCACTTGACCCTCGACGTTGATGCCGAGATCGGTGCCCCGCTGAACAAGCAGGCGTTGATCGATCAAGTCGCGTAGGACGTGCTTCTGGCGCTCGGAGACGGCCTGCGCCCGCTCCTCCTCGGGGATCTGTTGGCTGCGGGCAACCTCAGTCCGAATATCGGCGCCGACGGCGTCGTACTCAGACCGAAGAACGATGTCCCCATTGACCTTGCAGACGATCTCCTCGAGGATCAGCGTCTCCCCAACCAGCGGAAGGGCGCACAACAAGAGGGTGATCAGAAGTTTTCGAGTATTCATGGCGGACCTCACTCTATCTTAGTACGGCGGGTTCGCAAAAACAGGTTCGCCGCGCGGGCTTGCGTCGCCCGCTCGCGGTTGTGCTACTAGCTCGAGATGTGCGCGATGGATTTGTCAACCCCCGCCGCCATCTGCGATCCTGCGTACGACACGCAACGGGACAGGAGAAGAACATGAGCGACTCAGCCAAACCCTCCGAATCAAGAAGAGGCTTCCTGAAAACGACGGCCGGCGCCCTGGCCGGCGCGGGAGCGTTGGCGCAAACCGCGAAGGGGGTTGCGGCGGGCGAGGCGATCAAGGTCGGCCTTGTCGGCTGCGGCGGGCGCGGCACCGGCGCCGCTGCTCAGGCGATCAAAGCCGACGACTTTTCCGAGCTCACCGCCGTCGCCGATGTTGACCCCGAGCGCATCGATCGGTCGCTTGAGATTCTCGACAAACGCCATCCGGGGAAAGTGAAGGTTGAAGCGGAGCGGCGCTACCTCGGCCTCGACGCCTTCCAGAAGGTGATCGACTCCGATGTGGACGTCGTGCTGCTGGCGACTCCGCCAGGCTTCCGTCCGCAGCATCTGCGCGCCTGCATCGAAGCCGGGAAGCACGTCTTTTGTGAAAAACCTGTGGCAGTCGACGCTCCCGGAATACGCTCGGTGCTCAAGACAGTCAAGCTGGCGCAGCAGAAGCAGCTTTCGCTGGTAGCGGGCTTCTGTTGGCGTTACCACGACGCCATTCGAGGCATTTTCGAAAAGGTCCACGACGGCGCAATCGGAGACTTGGTCTCCTACTACGCTACCTATTACACGAGCCCCGTGAAACCGATGCCGCCCGCTACGGATCGGCCTGAGGGCATGAGCGACACCGAGTGGCAGATCCGCAACTGGTACAACTTCGGCTGGCTCAGCGGCGACAGCCTCATCGAGCAAGCGGTGCACTCGGTCGACAAAGTGGCCTGGGCGATGCGCGATAGCCCCCCCGAGAGTTGCGTCGCGGTCGGCGGCCGTCAGATTCCGGCCCACGGCGGCAACATCTTCGATCACTTCGAGGTGAATTATCTCTACCCCGGCGGCGTAAGGGCCTTTGTCGGCTGCCGCCAACAGGCTGGATGCCACAACGAGAATTCCGACTATATTCTCGGGACCAGGGGTCGTGCGATCATCGGGCGCCGTCTGGCGCCGCACATCATAGGCGAGCGGCATTGGGCCTACGAAGGCCCCAAGGTCGACATGTATCAGCAAGAGCACGACGAGCTATTCCGCTCGATTCGGCGCGGTGAGCCGCTCAACGACGGCGAACGCATGACGACCAGTACCTTATTGGCGATCATGGGCCGCATGGCCGCCTACACGGGGCAGGAGATTACCTGGCAGCAGGCGCTCGAATCGGAAGAGAGCTTGGTCCCCGAGCACATCGACTGGGACGCGGCGCACGAAGTTCCGGGCTTGGCTCAGCCGGGCATCACGAGATTCGTCTGATGCGCTGGGGCCGGACGCGCATCCTGGTCTTGCTCGCGACCTGCGCGGCGAGTGTCGGCGCGCAGCAAGACGCCGACGAACGAGCGCTAGTCGAGAGCATCCGCGAACGCATCATCTCGACGGCTCCGGCCGAGCCCGGGGCAGCCTATGACGAAGCGATTGCCGGCAGCGAGATATCCTTCCGCATGCTCCCGATTAAGGGAGGCGAGTTTGAGATGGGCTCGCCCGAAGCCGAACCTGAGCGCAAATCCGATGAAGGGCCCAGGCATCGCGTTCGCCTCGATCCGTTCTGGATGGGCATGCATGAGGTGAGTTGGGACGAGTACCGCATCTTCATGTTGCGCAACAGCCGCCGCGCCAGCGACGGCGACGAGCTTGTCGACGCCGTCAGTAGTCCCACGCCGCCTTACGTCGAGATGAGCTTCGGCATGGGCATCAAGGGTTTTCCGGCAATCAGCATGACCCAGCACGCGGCTTCGAAGTACGCCCAGTGGCTCAGTGCCAAGACGGGACGCTACTACCGGCTGCCGACTGAGGCCGAATGGGAATACGCGTGCCGCGCCGGCTCGTCCGCGGCCTACTCCTTCGGGACTGATGCAGCCGAGCTCGCCAACTACGCTTGGTACGCCGACAACGCCCAAGAGACTTATCACGAGATCGCCAAGAAGGAACCGAACGCCTGGGGACTCCACGACATGCACGGCAACGTTTGGGAGTGGACGCTCGATCAATATGCGCCGATGTACGAAACAGCCGGCGAGGTCCGCGTCAACCCGTTGGTCAAGGCCGTCGAGCTCTTCCCGCGCGTCGTTCGCGGCGGCTCGTGGGCCGACGATGCGCCGCGTTTGCGTTGCGGCGCACGGGAGGCGTCCGACGAATTCTGGAAGATGCAGGACCCGCAACTGCCTCAGAGCATCTGGTACCACACCGACGCCCAGTGGGTCGGCTTCCGACTCGTCCGTCCGGTCGAGACGCCGAGCGTGGATGAAATGTACGACGCCTGGAACAGCGCTCTTGGGCTGGAGTAGACTCAGCCGGACACTCGGCGGTGCGGGATTGCTTCTGGCGTCGCTGGCCGCGACGGAGACGCCCCCCGCCCGCCGCTTCACCGCCGAACAAATTCACTTCGGGTCGCTGGTTCGAATCACGGTCTACGCGGGCGAATCGAACCAAGCCGTCCACGCTTTCCAAGCAGCGTCTGCGCGCATCGATGACCTTGGCCGGCGACTCTCCGACTACAATCCCGACAGTGAGCTCAACACCTTGTGTCGCCAGGCGGGCCGCGGCCCAGTTTGGGTCAGCGACGATCTCTTCCGGGTGATCGAGGCCTCGATTGCGGTCTCGCGCGCGACGGGAGGCGCCTTCGACGTGACCACTGGCGCCGTGAATCGCCTCTGGCGCCGAGCGCGTGAGGAAGCCCGCTCTCCTGACCCGGAGGCGCTGCGAACAGCACTTGCATTGAGCGGCTACGAGAAAGTCGTACTTGACGCCGAAACGCGAACTGTCTCGCTACAGCAGCCTGGAATGCAGCTAGATTTGGGCGGCATCGCCAAAGGGTTCATCGCCGACGAAGCACTCGCCGTTCTGCGCGCTCATGGTCTTCCCCGCGCGCTGGTCGCGGTCGCGGGCGACATAGCCGCCGGCGATCCTCCTCCCGGAGAGGATGCTTGGCGTATCGGCGTCGACTCGCCGCCGGTGATCGCACTGCGCAACCGCGGCGTCTCAACCTCGGGCGATCGAGAACGCTTCCTCGAGCACCAAGGCGTACGCTACTCGCACATCGTCTCCCCGAGCAGCGGACGCGGCCTCAGCGACGACCTCACCGTTACCGTCGTCGCCGAGTCCGCCATGTCCGCTGATGCCTGGGCGACGGCTGTTCGTGTGTTGGGCATAGCGAGGGCCGCGCCTCTGCTTCGCGAGCGCCCGGAGATCACTGTGGCGACCGCTGCCGGCGCGGCTCCCGGCAGGCCCGAGTCTGACGCCGCCGTACAATAAGAAGTCTTGTCGCTGGAGGAGACGCATGCTCCGCATCCCTGCACTCACCCTTGTAGCGTTGGCAGGTCTTTTGGGAGTCGCTCCGGCGAAGGCCCAGGAGGCTGCCATCTCGTATCCGGATACTCGCCGCGGCGATCAGGTCGATACCCTCCACGGCGTCGACGTCGCTGACCCCTACCGCTGGCTCGAAGACGACGTGCGCGAGTCGAAAGAAGTCGCTGACTGGGTCACGGCTCAAAACAAGGTGACCTTCGCCTATCTCGATTCCATCCCTCGGCGAGAAGCGATTCGACGCCGCGTCACCGAGCTCTGGAACTACGAGAAGCTGAACGCCTATTTCAAAGAGGGAGGCCGCTACTACTCGCTGCGCAACGACGGTCTCCAGAATCAAGACGTGCTGTGGGTCGCCCCTTCGATTGACGCCGAGCCGCGCACGCTGCTCGATCCGAACACATGGTCCGCCGACGGCACGGTCGCGCTCGGGGCGATGGCTTTCAGCGACGACGGACAGTACGCTGCCTACTCGGTCAGCGAAGCGGGCTCGGATTGGCAGACATGGAAGATCGTCAACGTCGAAACCGGAGAGAAACTGAGCGACGAGCTGAAGTGGGTGAAGTTCAGCGGCGCGACATGGACCAAAGACTCCAAAGGATTCTTCTACGGGCGTTACGACGAACCGCAAGAGGGCGTCGCCTTCCAGAGCACCAATCTCAACCAAAAAGTCTTCTATCACCGGGTTGGAACGCCGCAATCCGACGACGTGCTCGTCTACGAACGCCCTGATCATCCCGACTGGGGTTTCTCGACCAGCGTCGGCTCTGACGGCCGCTATCTGGTCTTGACGGTCTGGAAGGGCACTGACGACAAGTACCGCGTTATCTACAAGGATCTCGCTGAGCCCTACGGCATGCCGGTCGAGCTGATCGACAACTTCGACGATGAGTATTCCTTCATCGACGCCGATGGCCCGGTGTTCTACTTCAAGACCGGACTCGACGCTCCAACGCGTCGCGTGATCGCGATTGACATTCGGAAGCCCGAGCGTCAGAATTGGCGCGAGATCGTTCCGGCTGAGAAGGAAGCGCTGATCGACGTCGTCTCCGTCGGCAATCTACTGATCGCTTCTTACCTGCGCGATGCTCGCTCGCAGGTAAAGGTCTATACTCTCGACGGCCGACTCGTCCGCGAAGTCGAACTGCCAGGTCTCGGCACGGCAGCAGGCTTCAGCGGCTCGCGAAAAGATACCGAGACGTTTTACTCCTATTCGAGCTTCGCGACGCCGCCCAGTGTCTATCGCTACGACTTGATAAGCGGCGAGAGTGCGTTACTCCAGCGTGCCGAGGTGAAGTTCGACCCTGACGAATACGTTACAAAGCAGGTCTTCTACAACAGCAAAGACGGCGTCCGCATCCCGATGTTCCTCACCCACAAGAAGGGACTCGAGCTCGACGGCGAAAACCCCACTCTGCTTTACGGCTACGGCGGGTTCAACATTCCTATCACCCCCGCCTTTTCGGTGGCGCCGCTGTCTTGGATGGAGCTCGGGGGAGTCTGGGCTGTCGCCAACCTGCGCGGCGGAGGCGAGTACGGCGAGGAGTGGCACAAGGCCGGTACGAAGCTCAAAAAGCAGAACGTCTTCGACGACTTCATCGCCGCCGCCGAATGGCTGATCGAGAACAAGTACACCAGCACCAAGAAACTCGCCGTACATGGCCGCTCCAACGGAGGTCTGTTGGTGGGCGCTGTGATGACGCAGCGTCCCGATCTGTTCGGAGCCTGCCTGCCGGCCGTCGGCGTGATGGACATGCTTCGCTTCCAAAAGTTCACCGCCGGCCGCTTCTGGACCGACGACTACGGCTCTGCCGACAACGCCGACGAGTTCAAGGCCATCTACGCCTACTCTCCCTATCACAACCTCAGGAACAACGACAGCTATCCCCCGACGCTCGTGACCACGGCCGACACGGACGACCGCGTTGTTCCTGGACACAGCTTCAAGTTCGCCGCCGAGCTGCAGCACGACCACAAGGGTCCGGCGCCGGTCTTGATTCGCATTGAAACCTCAGCCGGACACGGCGCCGGAAAGCCGACCTCCAAGCGCATCGAGGAGGTCGCCGACCAGTGGGCTTTCTTGGTGAAAGCCCTCGGAATGTAAGGCGAGAAAGACACACGTGCCTGAACAGCCTCCGCCCATCCTCGGCTCTTGGAAACGTCTCTATGCGGCAGTGCTGTTGCTGCTTGCCCTTTGGATTCTCGTGTTTCTGGCATTCACTCGCGCCTACGCGCCGGTTTCATGAGAACAGTCGACTGGATCATCCTCGTCGCCTCGCTGGTCGGCATCGTCGGCTACGGACTGTATCGTGCGCGCGGCAGCCGCACCACCGAAAGCTACTTATTGGCGGGCAAGACGATGCGCTGGTGGGTGATCGGGCTGTCGATCATGGCCACCCAGGCCAGCGCGATCACCTTCATCGGCACCACCGGCCAGGGCTACTCCGACGGCATGCGTTTCGTGCAGTTCTACTTTGGGCTGCCGATCGCCCTGGTGATCATCTCCGCCGTCGCCGCCCCGCGGTTCGCGGCGAGCGGAGTCTATACCGCCTATGAGTTCCTCGAAAAGAGGTTTGACCTCAAGACCCGAACCCTGGCTAGTCTCGTGTTCCTGGTTCAACGCGGTTTAGGAGTGGGGTTGGCGTTGTACGCGCCAGCGGTCGTGCTCTCGGTCATTCTCGGTTGGTCCGAAGGCGCGACGACGGTCGTGATGGGGACAATCGTGGTCGCCTACACCGTCATGGGCGGCATCAAGGCGGTGATGTGGACCGACGCTCAACAAATGCTGGTGATGTTTGCCGGTCTCGTGGTCGCGTTCTTTTCCGCCGTATGGGGCTTACCCGACGGTGTGGGATTTTTTGACGCCCTGACGCTCGCCGGCGCTGCAGGCAAACTGCAGGCGGTCGATCTGCATTTCGACCCCAGCAGCCGCTACAACCTCTGGTCGGGCCTGATCGGAGGAACGTTTCTGGCGCTGGCCTACTTCGGAACCGATCAATCTCAGGTGCAACGCTACCTCACGGCGAAGGACCTGACGCACTCGCGCATCAGCCTCCTGTTCAACGCCGTAGTGAAGGTCCCGCTGCAGTTCTGCATCCTGCTTACCGGCGCGATGGTTTTTTCGTTTTTTCTGTTTGAAGCGCCGCCCGCGTTGTTCAACCCCGCCGCCGCCGAGCAAGCGCGAGCCTCCGATCCGGAGCGCATGGCCGCGATCGACGGACGCTACGCCGAGGCGCTCGCCGCCCGCGGCGAGGCGGCCCACGCGATGCTCGGCTCTGAAAGCGCGGCGACGCGCGAAGGGTTTCTGCGCTCGGAGGATCGTGTTCTCGCCGTACGCGCCGAAGCCGTAGCGCTGGCCGAAGAAACGAGCGGCGCTTCCTACAACGACACCAACTACGTCTTCCTCAGCTTCGTCATTCGCCACCTGCCGGCAGGGATCGTCGGTCTGATCATCGCGGCGGTCTTCGCGGCAGCGATGTCGACCATCTCAGCCGAGCTCAACTCGCTCGCCACGGCCACCACAGTCGATCACTACAAGCGCTATATCCGCCCCCGGGCGGACGACCGCCAATCGACACGCGTCGCCCAGATCGCCACGGCGTTTTGGGGAGTCTATGCGACCGTTTTCGCGAGTTTCGCCGGACAGCTTGGTTCGCTGATCGAAGCCGTCAATATGGTCGGCTCGCTCTTCTACGGCGCCATGCTGGGCGTCTTCGCGCTGGCCTTCGGCTCCAAGCGTTGCACCGGGGCAGGAGCATTCGTCGGCGTGCTGGCGGGGCTGGCTGCGGTCGCCTACACTCGCATGTTTAGTGAGATCACGTTCTTGTGGTTCAACGTGATCGGTTGTGCGGTCACCGTCGTGGTGGGCTTGGCGCTAAGCGGACGCGGCAACGAGGAGCGGACTGCGTAGTCGCTATCGAACCTCGCTAAGCGTCTCTTCGCCTGGTTTAATCTCAACGTTCGCGGTCCTCTCCGGGCTCGTGCGGGTCTTGACGACGTAGCTCCCCGCCGGGACGGCGACCGCCTCGCCGCCGACGGCGCCGCTCGCTACAACTTGTCCCCCCGAGTTGTAGACGTCGAATGGTGCGCGAACGGCTTGCGTCAGAGAATCGCCCAACTGCTGCGCGTCCGTCGCGTCGAAGTAAGCTCCGCCGCCGAGGCTGGCCCAGTAGCGGAACTCGCCTTTCAATTCGTCTTGATCGATGGCAAAGCCGACGATGTTGACCCGAACGTCAACGCCGGCGGCCTTCAGAGCTTCGATCGCCGCAGCCGGATCGCCTTCACAGGTTTCTTCGCCGTCGGTTATCAGTACGACCACGAACTCGCCCTGCGCGCCTCGCAAGTCTTCGAGTATCTTCCCGAGCGAGGCCGCGATCGGCGTCTTGGCGAGATTCTTCGCCTCGATTCCCGCCAGCACCCGCGCGACCGCCGCACGGTCGAGTGGAGTGAGCGGAATCTCCAGGTCGGTGCGGCACGAGCCGGCTTCCTTGTGTCCGAAGACCCGCAGCGCAAACGGGGTCCCCGCGGCAAGTGTCGCATCAGTGAGCTCAGTAAGCGTTTGCTTGGCGATATCGATGCGGCGCTGGCCGTCCTGCCGCTGCAACATGCTGCCCGAGGCGTCGAGTATGATCTCAACCGCGTTGCCGCCGCCGGCCGCCACGGGCCCGGCCGCGGCGACGGAGAGAATACGCAAGCTACCGGGTTGATCGGCGGGCTGCGTCACCCGGATCGGCCGCCTCGCGAGAGTCATATAGGATTGCCCCGTCGAGTAACGCAGCTCGTATTCGCCCGGTGCAAACGGCGCGGTGATCGTCAGCGGCGATCCGCGGCGGGTATACGTGTAGTGGCCGTACTCGCCCTCGCGCACGCTCTTCTCGACGATGGTGATGAAGTCTCGGGGATTTGCGGGACCGGTCCAAGAGACCTCAAAGGGCTTGCCGCCTTCGACTTCCGTGGGGCCGTCTAGCGAGGCGCTTGCGCCGCCGACTTGGATCGGTACGCTCGCCAGCGTCAGATAGTCGCGGCCGGTGAGGTAGCGCGCCTCGTACGCGCCGGGTTTGTCGGGCGCTTCCAGTTGCAGCGGGTTCCCCGTGCTGGTGTACTTGTAGCGTTTGTAGGTCTTTTCGGGCGCGCCTTTCTCGACGATCGTCACGAAGTCGCGAGGATTGTTCGGTCCCTCCCAGCGCACCGTCAATGCCGCGCCCGCCTGCACGGTTGCCGCAACGTCCAAAGAAGCCGTCACAGCTTCGACCCGGAGCGCTCGGCTCGCTAGCGTCAAGTAGTTGCGCGCGCTGAGATAGCGAATCTCGTAGTCGCCTGCTTGCTCGGGAGCCTGCAGACTCACCCGATCGTCGTCCATGAGGTAGGAGTACTTTCCGTATTTCTTCTCCGCTGTACCGACTTCCACGATGGTGATGAAGTCGCGCGGGTTGCCTGGGCCAATCCATGTGATTTCAATGGGGGCGCCGGCCCCTGCGCTCGAAGGCGCTTCTAACGACACCTCGATCGAGTTGACGGTCAACGCCCGCATCGCCAGCGTCGGATAGCCGCTCACTCCGTCCAGCATCCGAATCTCATACTCGCCTGACTTTTCAGGGGCCGCAAGCTTGATCGGACTGCTGGTCTTGAGATAGACATACGCCTCGTAGCGTCCCGCTGCCGTCCCTTTGGGGACGATCGTGATGAAGTCTCTTTCGTCGACCGGGCCGGTGTAGCTGATCGACACCTCGGCGCCGAGATCTACCTCGGGCGGCGCCGAAACAGAATGTTGTCCGAAAGCAAACGTCGAGCTCAGCAAGAGGGCCGACAGCACGATCCACGGAGTGCGCATGAATGTATTTTAGTCTCCGTCCGGCAGCGTATTCTCTTCTCTGAAGGGAACCTCGAAATACTCAAGCGCCCATTCGCGCATGAAGCGCACTCGCTCCGGTCGAATCCGGTAGAGCACGAACTCGGGATTGTCGACCGATCCTAGAAACTGACGCAACAGCGGCGTCGAATCCCACAGCTCGAGCTTCGTCTCACGATCCTCGATCCTCTCCGCCCTACCCGAGATCCGCACTTGGTCATGACCTTCGTCCATGTAGCAAAGCTCGACCGCAGAGTTGTTCTCGACCTCGGCGGTCTTGTTTGAGCTGCGAAGCGACGCCGCCCAAACCGTGAATACGTCGTTGCGCAGCGGTGAGATCGGACGAACGCGCGGCATTCCCTCGCGGTCGACGGTGGCCAGCATCGGGAACGGCGCTCGCTTCATGGTATAGAGAGCCAGATCGGCCAGCTTAGACGTGTCGACAGGCGCGGGCGCGGGCATCATCTTGTACAGTGTAGGGCTTGACGGCCTCCGCCGACTCCCCGTCCTCGCTTGAGCATCCCGCGCCCGAGACCTTGCGGCTCGGCTCCTGCTCGTTCACCGCAGTCGGCTGGGCCGGTTCGTTCTACCCGCGCGGGCTCAGTTCCAAAGAGTTTCTGCGCTTCTACGCCGAGGAGTTCGACACCGTCGAGCTCGACGTGACCTGGTATCGCGTGCCGACGCCGTCGATGATCGAAGCCTGGTACGAGAGAACGCCGCCCGGCTTCAGCTTCGCCGCAAAGGTTCCGCAAACGATCACGCACGACAAAGTCATGCTTGACTGCCGCCGTGAGCTGAACGAGTTTCTTGATGCCATGGCGGGCCTCAAAGAAAAGCTTGGGCCGCTGCTATTTCAGTTTCCTTACTTCAAGCGCGAGCAGATGCGCGATGTCGACGAGTTCCTTAGGTTGCTCAAGCCGTTCTTGGCTGAGCTGCCTGAGGGTTTCCGCTATGCGCTCGAGGTCCGTAACGGCGCCTGGATCGCGCCGCCCCTGATTGACTTACTGCAGGCTACGGGCGTCGCGCTCGCAATCACCGACCATCCCTACATGCCTCCGCTTGAGGAGTGGTTTCGCCGTGTCGATCCGATCACGGCTCAGGGCTTCACCTACATCCGTTGGCTCGGGGACCGCCACGGCATCGAACGGCTGACCAAGACGTGGGACAAGGTCGTCGTCGATCGCTCGGCCGATCTCGATCGCTGGACGGAGCGTTGCCAAGCCATTCGCCGCCGCGGCGTAACGATCCACGGCTACGTCAACAATCACTACGCCGGGCACTCGCCGGCCACGATGCGCTCGCTGCTCGACCGCCTTGAGCCCTCGCTGCGGCGCGAGCGCCCGGAGCCGCCTCCCCCGCGCCAGCGCAGTCTGTTCTAGTCACCGGCTATAATTGTCGATTCATGATCCACGTCATCGCCTCAATCAGCATCAAAGACGGCCGTCTCGGCGAGTTTTTGGAGATATTCCGTGCTAACGTCCCGGCGGTGCTCGCCGAAGACGGCTGTATCGCCTACGCCCCGGCCGTTGACGTCGACTCGGGCATCGAGGTGCAAAGCAAAGATCCTCTGCTCGTGACGGTCGTCGAGAAGTGGGATAGCCTCGACTCGCTGCACGCCCACCTCGAGGCGCCGCACATGCTCAGCTACCGCGAGCGCGTCAAAGACCTTGTGGCCGGCGTCAGTTTGAAGGTGCTGGCCGAGGCGTAAGGGCAGGTCGCCGTGGCGAAGAGCCGGACGAAGAAGAAGACCTCCGGCGCCGGCGTCTCCACGCTGGTGGAATACATCAGTCGCGTCACGAGCCTCCGGCGAGGGACCGGCGCCGACATCTGGTTCCGAGGCATCAACGACGCTTCGCTCGCCGTTTCTCCAGGTCTCTACTGGCGTAACAAGAACCGGAAGGTCCCCATCTCGGAGATCGACCTCACGGCGCACTTCCATGCGATGGTCCCGCAATACGTCGCCGAGGATCAGTTGCCCTTCTACAAGGGAGCTCTGGAGGCTCCGTGGGAATGGTACTTCCTGATGCAGCACTACGGCCTGCCGACCCGTCTGATTGACTGGACCGAAAGCCCTCTTGTCGCGCTGCATTTCGCCCTGTCGGACTGGGGCGGGAAGTCGTCGGCGCCGTCGACTGACCCGTGCGTTTGGGTTCTCAACCCGCGTGCGCTCAACGAGGCATCCGTGCAGGACCGGGAAATAATCGTGCCGGGCGGACAATTCTCGCAATATTGGCTCTACAAGATGAACGCGGCATCTACCAAACGCTGCGCACCCGGCAAACCCCGCAAGTTCCAATACGCAGGAACTGGATACTCGAACGCTCTGCCCATAGCGATTTCTCCACCGAGGTCGAATCCGAGGATTGTTGCTCAGAAGGGCGTTTTCACCGTACACGGAGCGGACACGCGCGGGCTTGATGAGGCCCTCGGCATCTCCGCCCGAAGCAGCCGAAGCAAAGTTCAAAGCAGGCTGATCAAGATCTCGATTGACCCCTCAGCCGCTTCCGAGATACTCCAGGATCTGCAATCGCTCCAGTTCCACGAACTCGCACTCTTCCCCGAGTTGCCCTCTGTGGCGCGCCGCATCAAGATCCTCTGCGACGTCGACCTCTAGGGCGCCGCCTCTGCTAGGATGAGCCTCGATGAATCGTCGAGACTTCACTAAATCTTCCGCTGCGGCCGCCGCCATGACGGCTCTCGGCTACTCTCGCGTGCTGGGAGCGAACGATCGCGTCAGCCTCGGCTTCATCGGCCTCGGCAATCGCGGCGACCAGGTCCTCAGCGCCTTTCTAGAGCACGGCGATTCGCAGATCGACCATCTCTGTGACATTCGCCAAGACTACATGGACTTTGCCAAGGACCGTACCCAGAACCGCGGCGCACGCCAAATGACGACCGACTACCGAAAGCTGATCGAGGACGAGAGCCTCGACGCCGTCGTCATCTGTACGCCCGACCACTGGCACGCTCTGATGACGATCCAGGCCTGCCAGGCCGGCAAAGATGTGTACGTCGAGAAACCGCTGTCGCTCACCGTCGTCGAGGGCCGTCGCATGGTCGAGGCGGTGCGCAAGTACGATCGCGTCTCGCAAGTCGGCACGCATCGCCGCTCGCTGCCGTGGGTGAAGCAGGGGGCGGACTTCGTCCGCGGCGGAGGCCTCGGGCACGTCTCGATCGCGGACTCGTTCTACATCGCCAACGACTGGCCCAACGGCATTGGCAAACCCGCCGACTCTGCTCCGCCGCCGGGCGTCGATTGGGATCTCTGGCTCGGCCCCGCACCCGAACTGCCCTATAACAAGAACCGTACGTTCTACAATTTCCGCTGGTTCAACGACTACTCCGGCGGGCAGATCACCAACTTCGGGGTCCACTACATGGACGTGATGCAATGGGCGCTCGGCCACGACGCGCCGCTCTCGGTGGTAGCCATGGGCGGCGTCTACGCCGTCGACGACAACCGAGAGGTTCCCGACACGGCGCGCTGCCTATGGGAGTTTCCCGGCGGGACGATCGTCGGCTTCCAGCAGTACAACGCTAACGGCTCCCGACCCAAGCGCCGCCAAGAGATGGAGTTTCGCGGCACGCAAGGTACGCTGTACATGATCAGTGGAGGATTCAGCGTCGAGCCCGAAGTCATCCGCGAGCACAGCCGCTACCAGCGCACGCCGCTCGACCGCGAGACCGAGCGCGGCTTCCGCAACCAGAGAAGGACCATGATCGAGCCGCTCGAGGTTGAAGGCGCCAGAGGAACGGAGCCGCACGCCCGCAACTTCCTCGACTGCGTCAAGACCCGCGCACGCTGTAACGCCGACATCGAGATCGGCCATCGCTCAACCTCGGCGACGCTGTTGGCGAAGATCGCGCTCAAGACACGCAAGCGCCTAGAGTGGGATCGCGATGCGGAACGGTTCACCAACGACGAGGCGGCGAACGAGTTGCTGCACTACGAGTACCGCAAGCCCTGGGAACTGCCCGAGAAGGTTTAGCGCGGCGCAGGGCCCTGCACGATCCCTAGCGAAAGCTCCAGAGCTCCGGGTCAACCAGATGCGGCACTGAGTTAAACGAAAACAGCCGCAAATCCCCCCGCGCCAACCGCAGGCTCGTCATCGCCGAGTTGTAGCTCACTCCGGTCAAACGCCAGGCTCCATTCTCGTCGAGGCCCAGAGCCTGAGCGCTCCAAATCCCGATTGGAGTGGCGGACGTAAACACGACCGTCCCGTCTTCCCCGGCGTCCTCGCGCAACGACCCCAGCGGGCTGAGTATCCGCTCTCGAAACTGCGGCCACGACTCTCCTTCGTAGTCGTAGAGCCCTTCAGTCCAGGCGCGGACCACCTTGATATCGCAATCGTGATGGCGGCGATGGACGCCTTGACCGTCATCCCCGAGCGCCGTCAGGATTTCGTCGTATCCGCGCGCGAACGTTTCGTCGTCGCGGCACAGCGGCGGGGCCATCTGCGCGTAGACGTCGTCAAGGTCAAACTCGTCCCAGCGAGGGTCTTCGACAATCTCAGGGAAGCTCAAACCGGCCTCTTGGAAAGACTGCTCCACGATGCGGGCGGTGCTGAGCTGACGTTGCAGAGTCCCGCTGTAGGCTCGGTCGAAGCGGGCGCGCTGCGCCACGAGGCGCTCGCCGAGAAGGAATGCTTGGCACCGTCCGAGCTCAGAGAGAGTGTCGTAATCAGCACGCGTGCCGGCCTGGCCGTGACGGATCAGCGTAAGCCGACTCAAACGATATCCTCGGAGCGGGCCAGCGCCGACTCGGCCAACGAGCGAACCCGCTCGTCAAAGCAACGAAAGCGCTTATCGCTTGTCTGCCCCATGTGGAACCGATAGTAGATCTGCTGCAAGACTACGGCCAGCTTGAAGAGCCCGAACGTCTCGTAATAGGCGATGCCCGCGAGGTCGCGGCCAGTCTTCCGATGATAGCGATCGAGCAACTCGGCGCGTCTGGGCCAGCCCGGCTGGGACGTTAACGGACAGATCGAGTCGCGACGCGCCGGGGGATCGTTCGCCTCGGGCCAGTAGCACAACATCACGCCGAGGTCGACCAGCGGATCGCCCACCGAAGACATTTCCCAATCAAACACAGCAACGACGCGCCCAGGGTCGGAGGCGTCGAACATCGTATTGTCGAGCTTGAAGTCGTTGTGCACCAGTGTTGCCGGCTGCGACTTGGGCAGCCGTTCCAAGAGTCGGCTGCTTACCGTCTCCATCGCAGGCGACGCCTCGATCTTCGCCTTCATCCAGCGTCCGCTCCAGCCCTGAACCTGACGCGCGAGAAATCCGTCGGGCTTGCCGAGCGAGCCGAGCTGATGGCGCTCGATATCGACCGAGTGAAGTTCGGCCAAAGCATCGATGAACGCCTCGCTCGCCCGCCTCGGAAAGTCCTCGCGGCTGGCATGTTCGGCGGGCGCGGCGTTGCGGGCGACGACTCCGCGACGCCGTTCCATTAGATAGAAGGGCGCGCCGATCACGTTCGAGTCCTCGCAGAGCAGCAGCGGCCTTGGCGCGGGCGGGTAGAACGGAGCGACCCGTTCGAGCAAACGACCTTCACGAATCATGTCGTGTGCGCGCGGCGGCAGCGGCCCGAGCGGCGGTCGGCGAAGCACGTACTCCTCGCCGCCGCAGCGCAGCAGATAGGTAAGATTCGAGTGCCCGTGGGGGAACTGCTCGAGCTCTAGAGCGCCGTCGGCGCCTGGAACCCGGCCGTGCAGATACAGACTGAGCGCCTCAAGGTCGACTCGCTCCTCGTCCCGAACCGGCGCCGTGTCGGCCGTCGACATGGCGCGAGGATATCAGATGTTGTCTCGAACCGCGCGCCGCCAACCACCGGGATGCGTAGGCGAGACTGGAATTTCTTCCAGGAAACCGCAACGCCTCTTGCTTCGAGAGCCTGGTTCTTGCAAAATAGGGGTCGTTGGGGGAGTGCGAATTTCTATGTGGGATGTCGTTGCCGGTTACCTATTCTGTCTCGTGCTCGGGCTTGCTAGCTTGGGCCTTGCCGTCTATCTCGTCGTGACCGGCCAAATTGTCGACTCGCTCGACAGCTTGTTCCTCGTCCTCTTTGCCGGACTGATGGCTGTCGTTTCGCTCGGCTACGTCGCTTGGCGCGTTGGCTGGGGAATTCAAGAAGAGTCCAAGGGCAAGTAGATCCGAGACGCCTCGGCTCGCCTCCTTACGTTCGAGGCGGGGCTCGAGCGCTTCTGACAACGTCGGCACGAAACGGCAATGCACGCCGGCCTGCTCGGTGAGTTCTGTGACGTGCTCGCGCCGCTGCGGCGACAAGACTGGAATCGCCGCCAGCAGATCCTTCACTTCATGTAGCTCCGCGAGCCGTGGCAGGGCATCTATCGACCCCAAAACAGGAACTCCGTCGACCACCGCTTGTTCGAGCGTCGGGTCGTCGTCTAGGAAACCGAAGGCGTCAAGCGAGAGCCTGTGGTTCTCTCGCAGCTCCGCGAGCAAGAGCCTGCCGCTGCGGCCGGCGCCGTAGATCAAAGTGCGCCGTCCTGGTTGTTTGGGCTCGTTTCGCCTCCACTCACGCCACGCAATCGCGGAACTTATGAGTTCCACCAGCAGCAGATGGAGCGCGCTCTCTACGATCCAAAACAAGGTTCCGCCGCCGCGTTGAGAAGACCACAGCAGCAACCAAGCGATCAGCGAGCCCGCCGCAACACTCATGAAGCGGACGCTGGACTCGAAGCGCCCCGCTCCCGACCAGCCGATACGATCAAGTCGAAACGCCTCGCGGGCGGCGGCGCGCCCCGCCAGGGTCGCACCCAACGCCGCGGCCAAGCCTCCGCTCAACGGCACGAGCCAAGCCGCGGTTGCCGCCGATGCCGCCGTCAAACCGGCTCCCGCCAAGTGCCCCCAGAGATGTCTGGCGCCCGGACGCATGCGGATCAACCGCCTCCTCAGCCGACCAACCTGGCGCGCTTCTTGCCCTCGCCGTTCTCGCCCCTGTCGTCTGCGTAGGAGTAGTTGTAGCCGTACTCTCGGTAGTAGCCGTAATCGAGTCGGTTGAGGTTGACTCGGTTCATGACGAAGCCCAGGAACGGTACCCCGGCGTCGTCGAACATTTGCTTTGTCCGCAACAGCGATCCGCGCTCGGTCTTGTCGGAGACAACCATCACTACGCCCTCGACCATGCGCGATATCGTGCGCGCGTCGGAGAGCACCAGCGAAGGCGGCGAGTCGATTACGACATGGTCAAAGCGCTCGCCGACCTCTTGCAGCATGGGGGCCAGCCGAGGCGAGTAAAGCAAGTCCGATGCCGTCGTGCTGGAGCGACCCGCAGTGATCAGCGACAGCCCTTCGACTGGTGTCGATCTGACGATGTCGTCGATCTCCGCTTCACCGCGCAAGAACTCGCTTAGCCCGGCCTCGGCGTCGACCCCTAGCTGCCGCCCGCAGTCGGGCCGGCGCATGTCGGCGTCGATGACGAGCACGCTGCGTCCAAGTTGCGCCAGCGAGCAAGCAAGATTCAAGCACAGCGTCGTCTTGCCCTCCTGCGGCTGCGAGCTGGTGAGCAAGATGCGCCGCATCGATTCGTCCCAGCCGAGCAGTACCGAGCTGCGCAGCGTCCGATAGGCTTCCGACAGCGCCTGCTCGGGCTCCCAACTGCATCGCGAAGCGTCTTCGTGACCCTCGATGCTCTCGGTGTTGACCTTGCGCTCGTGGCGTCCGCGACTGCGCGGAACTACCGCCAATAGACTCAGGCCCGTGAGGCGCTCGACCTCCTCGGGCGTTCTTACGCCGGTGTGCAGATGCTCTTGCACGAACGCCAGCGCGACGCCCAACATCAGGCCGGCCGCCAATCCCAACCCATAGTTGACCGCCTTGCGCGGACGATACGGTTCGAGAGGCGTCTCGGCGGGGTCGAGCACGGCGATGTTCGCGCAGGCCGGCCGACACACCCGCTTCCTTGAGCCGCTGCAACAAACCTTGGTAGAGCTGGCGGTTCGTCTCGGCGTCTCGCTTGAGGACGTTGTATTCGATGAAGTCGTCGCCGAGCAGGTTGACCTTGCGGCGTTGTCCTATCGCTGCCTCGCGCAACAGCGCCTCGCGGCTCAGCGCGAGCTGCAGCCCGTCGGAGACGCCCGCCAGGATTCGCTGCTTCTCTTCGGCGATCGACGCCTCGATTTGCTCCATCTCTTGGCGTGTTCGCTTCACCGCCGGATAACCCGGGGCAAACGTCACAAGTTGTCGCGAGTACTCTCGGCGCAGCGCGGCCAACTGTTCTTGGAAGCTCTCATAGGCGGGGCTCCTAAGGTTGCTGGGCAAGTCCGCCCCGCGGCGCACCACGTCTTCGACAAGCATCGCAACCGACTGAGTGTGCACGCGGTCCGACTCGGCCCGGGTCAGCTCGTCCTCGAGTTGGGCCAGCTTTTCCGTGGTGATGTCCTTGCGCGCCTCGACGAACAGAATCGAATGCGCCGCCGCGTATTCGCGCAGCTTCGCTTCGCTGTCTTGCAGCTTCGCTTCGAGCTGCGCGAGCTGCTGTTCGAGCCATACCGAAGCCTTCTGAGTGGCGTTCCACTTGGTCTCCAGGTTGTGCTCGACGAACGCCTCGGTAAGAGCGTTGGCGACTTTCGGCGAGAGATCGCGGTCCGTCGATTCATAGGAGACCTCGACCAGACGCGTACCTTTGCTCGGACCCACTCCGAGCCGCTTCAAGAAACCTTCGAGCACGCGCGGATGCGGCTCGCCAGCTTCCGTCGCCGCCTCTTCAGGGTCGATGTCGCGAATGAGCTCTCCGCCTTCGGCGAGCCTCAATCGAGCGATCACGCGGCGCGCCAGAGTGCGGCTCTTGAGGACTTTGTATTGCGTCTCAAGATAGTCGGGCTGTTCGGGAAACTGCGGAAGGCTCGACTCGCTCAGCCGCGCGATATTGGGCTGCTCGCGGTCGATCTGCACCGTGGCCGCGGCGCGGTAGGTCGGCGTCCGAATTGTGTTGTAGGTTCCCGCCGCGACCAGCGCCGCGATCACCGCCGCCAGCACCGTCAGACGTTTGCCGTGAAGAATGCGCCAGTAGTCGCGCAACTCGAAGCGGCCGTCGTCGCCGGGAACATCAAACGTCATCGACGCCGCGGGCAGTCGCGTACGGGGCTCCGCGCCTGTCGGACCGAGGGGAGCAAGCGTTTCGGTGAGTCGCGCCAACTTCTCGTTCATGCTCGCGCCTCCGCTAGCGCCGGCCCCAGATCACGAGACCTGTGGCCATCTGCAATGCCACGTCGACGCCTCGGCTCAGCGCGCGCTTGCCGCCGCTTTCGGGAATCAGAAGCACATCGCGCGGCTCGAGCGGCATGTCGTCGGCGCGCCCTTTGATCACGTCGTCGAGCCGAACTGGGATCTCGACCTTCAGCCCGGCGCTCTCGCGGATGATGCGGGCGCCCCCCAGATTCGCGAAGCCCGTCAAACCGGAGGCAAGCGAGATCGCCTGCAACAAGGTGATGCGCTCTTGATCTTGGATCGGGAATCCGCCCGGCCGCTCGACCGCGCCCGTCACGTAGATGACGCCGCGCTTTGCGACTTGCACCGCGTCATGCGGAAGAACCGTCGGATTGTCGTCCTCAGACGCGTTCGGCGCGAGCATCCGCTTCACGTCGACGCTCAGCTCACGCTCAGTCGAGACGCCCTCCGACGCCCGAGCAATCGCGATCGTCTCGCCGGCCTCCGGAGTGAGACCACCCGCCATCGCCAAGAGTTCGGTCAGGCGCCTGCGTCCCTGAAGCTGATAGACGCCGGGTTTGAAGACCGCACCGAGCACGCTCACGGGTTGGCTGCGGAGCTCGCTGAGGCGAACGCCGATCTGCGGATCGCGCAGCAGGTCGTCCGAGTAGAGTCGGCTCAGCTCGGACTCAATCTCTACCGCCGTGCGGCCCACGACCGCGACTTCCCCGATCAGAGGCCTGCGGATTGTTCCGGCGGCACTGACAGTGGCGGGACCGCTCAGCTCGTCGACCTCAAAGACGTCGATTTCAAGAACGTCGCCCGGACCAATCCGGTACTCGCCGCGTACGCCGGCCGTAGACGCGCTCTGAGCCCATCCGAGGCCGGGGCCGAGCAGCAAGGAGAGCGCTGCAACAAACGCCAAACGTATCTTCACCAAGGACCTCCCGGTATTGGAGTCCATCGGGCGAAAAGCCCCGGCGCTTTAGCGGCGCCAGCTCTATCGCCCTGAAAGAGAGGCCAGGAGGCTCGGCCGTAGTGGTTCGGCAAAGGAGATGTTTCCCGTAACCGAACATGTCGGAAGAGCGGTGAAAGTCGCGTGCCGGTGCTTGCACCCTCGCCGAGAGCTCGAACTCACCCTATGTTGTTGGTCCTGGAAGCGTTGGCAATCTCAGACATCTATGTACTAAGATGTCTGAGTATGGCCAAAGGCGAATCCCTGCTGGGCGCCATTGATCTCCTGGTTCTGAAGGTGCTTTCCAGCCGGCCGGGGCTACATGGTTACGCCATCATGTCCGCGATTCGGGTCGCGTCCAATGAGGTGCTGCGGATCGAGGAGGGTTCGCTCTACCCGGCGCTACATCGCATGGAAGAAGCTGGCTGGATTCGGGCGAGCTGGATCACAAAAGAGAACGGACGCCGCGCACGTGCTTATCGCATATTGGCGGCAGGCAAGAAACGACTCAACGCCGAGGAGTCCCGTTGGCGGACCGTGACATCGGCGGTCAACCGAGCGCTGGGGGAGGTTTGAGATGTCGTTGTGGTCACGTATCGCAAACGTGTTTCGCAGTGAACGCGTCGTTCGCGACATCGACGAAGAGCTCCAATCGCACATCGACGAGGCGATCGAAAACGGCCGCGATCCTGCCGAAGTCCGCCGAGCATTCGGGCCACTATTGGCAACACGTGATCAGAGCCGCGACATCCGCCTAGTCCGGTGGCTCGATTCGCTTCGGGTGGACGTCGCCTTCGGCTGGCGACAGCTCATTAAGAGCAAGGTGACTTCCGTTGCCGCGATCCTGTCGCTAGGCCTTGCCGTCGGCGCCTGCACAGCGGCCTTCCGGCTAGTCGACTCCGTGCTGCTGCGGCCATTGCCGATAGACCGCCCGGAGCGGCTCTATTCGCTGATCAAACAAGGGGTGCGTGTTAACGGAAAACCAATGACGGGCCGCACCTACGACTACCCGTTGTTTCGCCGGTTGCGCGCGGAAGCAAATCCTAAGGCTGAGTTGATCGCGGTTTCTTGCTCGCGGAACACGGACCTGACCTTCGGGCCCGAACAAGAGATGGAGAAGGCGTATCGGCAATACGTTTCAGGCTGGATGTTCGACGCTTTCGGCCTGCGTCCGGCTTTGGGGCGGCTGCTCACCGAAGATGACGACCGGATCCCGCAAGGCCACCCATACGCCGTGCTGTCCCACGACTACTGGAAGAGTCGCTTTGCTGCAGATCCAGGGGTAGTCGGCCAAACGTTTCGTTTGGACAAACGTCTCTACGAAATCGTCGGCGTCGTCGAGTCGGGATTCAGTGGCTCCGCGCCCGGGACGATGACGGAGATCTTCATCACGACGATGATGCACCCGTTGGTAGAACGCTCTGGACCGACCTGGTTTCAGACCCTTGCGCTCGTCGAAGGCGATGCCGGAGTTGAGCCGTTACTGGCCCGAATGCAGGTCACCTTCGCCTCGTACCTTCAAGATAGGGTGAAGGGCTCTCGAGGAAGAGGATTGCGAGAGTCCCAGATGGAGAGCCTCCTCAGTCAGCGGCTTATCCTCGAGCCGGCCTCGGCTGGTGCTTCGCCTATGCAGGGAAGGTACCGCCAAGCACTGGTCGTCTTGAGCGTTCTAGTAGTGCTCGTGCTAATGATTGCCTGCGCTAACGTTGCGAACTTGATGGCGGCGCGAGCGTCGTCGCGCGCCCGTGAGATGGCATTGCGAGTCGCAATCGGGGCGGGTCGGCGACGGCTGGTGCAGCTAGTGCTGCTGGAGAGCGCTCTGATAACCGTTGCGGCCGCGATCATTGGAGGAGTGTTTGCGTGGTGGTCGGCTCCGCTCATCGTCGACATGATTGACCTGCCGAGCGGCCCCGCACGGTTGGCGCTTCCGTTTGACTGGCGTTTGCTCGGGCTCGGGCTGGGGTTGACGCTCATGGTGACCATAGTTCTTGGCCTTGCACCGGCAGTGCGAGCTTCAGCGGTGCGGCCCGCCTGGGCGCTCAAGGGCGGCAGTGACCTACACACGCGAAGGCCTTTGATGGGCGGCTTGATCGGCGCGCAGGTTGCTTTTTGCTTTGTTGTGCTCTTCGTTGCTGGCCTGTTTGTGACCACCTTCAACCGGCTGGCGAACCAACCGATCGGCTTTTCGGTCGAACGTCTGCTCGTGCTCGACACGGTTGCAACCGAGCCTCGGACAGCGCCTTATTGGAGCCAGGTGTCTGAGCATGTGCGAGCCATCGCGGGCGTCGAAACTGTTTCGCTGGCGGCTTGGCCGTTGATGGGCGGGACGCTGCAGGCCGTCTCGGTCTCTGTGGATGGCGGACCTCTTAGCGAGCAACCGACATACACACTAAGTGTTGCACCAGGGTGGATCAATACGATGAAGATCCCGTTGCTTGGCGGGCGGGACCTCCGCGCGGACGAGGCGCGTCCCAGCGTAGCGCTGGTCAACGAGGAATTTGCGAAGGAATACTTCAATGGGGGGGATCCGGTCGGCAAGTCATTCGAGCAGCCCGTCGGTCGTGGGAAGTTAGGTCGAATCGAAATCGTCGGCCTCGTAGGCAACGCCAAATACGACAATATGCGGCAGCCGGTGAACGCAACGATCTACGTACCGTTCGGGTCCATCGACGGCGCGGGCGAACCGCGCCCGCAAGGGCGAGCCTCGTTCATCGTTCGCACATCTGCTGTAGAATCGCTGGCGCTCGCCGAGACGCTACGAAGGGAAGTCCCGCAGGCGCGCTCGGAGTTTTATGTCAGCAACGTAGCGACCCAGCAAGAACTCAATGATTCGCAGATGGTGCGCGAGCGCCTCCTCGCCGCGTTGGCCTTGTTTTTTGCGGGGATTGCGCTGATCTTGAGCGCGGTTGGCGTCTACGGAGTGTTGCACTATTCCGTTGTGCAGCGGCAACGCGAAATTGGGATTTGCATCGCGCTTGGAGCGCAGGCCGCCCAAGTTGCGCGGCGGGTTACGAGGGCAGTGTTTTCGGCAGTATTGCTCGGGTCGGTTGTTGGCCTCGCGGTCGGTGTAGGGATCGAACGCTATATCGAGGATTTGCTCTGGGGAGTGAAAGGGACCGACCCGTCGATGCTCGCCGTACCGACTTTGACGATCTTGGCTGCGCTGCTGGCTGCGGTCCCTGTTGTGGTTCGCGCTGTTCGGGTCGACCCGGCCGAGCTGCTGCGTACGGATTGATTTGCACTCCCCGCCGCGGCCAATGGGGACCTGCGTCGCTGCGGGCTAAGTTGACTTCACGACGAAGTAGACGACCTTCTCCGGCACTTCCTGGGGAGGCTCGGGACAGGGTGAGCTGAGCTGCACCCCATCACTGAGACAAACAAATAGGTGGCGGTTCGCTCGAAGCCGGGGGCTTCGAGCGGTTGTTGTTGAGTTGCTCGAACTCGGCGGGGGCGTGTAGCCCAGCGCCGAGTGTAGTCGTTCGCGATGTAAACCTGTTCTAGCATGTGTCGCAGGTCGGCCCGAACTTCGTCGAGATCGCGGTAGCGCCGTCGCTGGCTAGGAACAACACCGCCTTGGCGACCTCATCCTCGGTTCGCGAGGACCGCCGGGTCACCGCCTTGACTCCAACCCCGCCCGAAGCTACGTTCGGAGGATGTCGTTCGTCCGCCGCTGCTTCTCTCGGGCGTACATCCTCGCCATGCTGGCGCTGGCCCTCGGCGTCGGAATGAGCGCGTCTCTGTTCTCGCTCGTTGACGCCGTGCTGCTGCGTCCTCTGCCGTTTCCCGATCAGGATTCCCTGTACCTAGTTTTGAAAGCTGATCCGGCCTTAGGCTCAGACTACGAAGAGCTCTCCTACCCGGAGCTGATTGATCTCCGTGACAACATAGATGCCTTCGAGTCGGTAGCTCTCATGTCGACGACGCTCTACGGCTACGACCAGACTCTCCAAGTCGGCTCCGACGAGCCGGTCCGCATCGAGACGGCACGCGTTACTCCCGCCTATTTCACGACACTCGGAGTCCAGCCGCTGTTCGGGCGCGACTTCGTCGAGTCCGACAACAAGTCCGGCGCTGAACCGGTCGCTATCTTGAGCCACTGGGCATGGCGCGAGTATTTCCAAGCCGACCCAAGCGTAATCGGTCAGCAGATCCGCCTCAGCGATCAGGGAAACACCGTCATCGGGGTTATGGCCGCCGACGTTGACCTTCCACGCGGCGCAGCCCTGTGGATGCCGCAGTATGAGAACGCAAGGAGACGTGCCGGGTACCTCCAAGCCGTTGCGCGCCTACGCTCCGGATACTCGCCGGACCAGATGCAGACTCAGCTCGACACGTTGTTTGCTCGTCTCGCCCGCGATCATCGCGACATTTACTCGCTGACGCAAAGGAGCGCCGTTACTCCGCTGCCGATCTACTGGACAGGATCATCGCGGCCACAGCTCTTGCTCTCGTTGACCGCCTCTCTCTTGTTGCTCGGCGCCGCTTGCGTCACTGCCGTCAACCTGTTTAGTTCTCGAATGCTCGCCCGCACGCAAGAGTTCGCGACACGCGTATCGCTCGGGGCCTCTCCGTGGCGGATCGCCCGCCAACTGATTGCCGAGTGCGCAGTAGTCGCCGCCGGCGCTTGTCTCGGAGGATTAGTCTTCGCCCGTGGACTTATCGACGGCTTCAGCGTCTGGGCTCCAGCTTCGATTCCCCGCGCCGATCAAGCTGGCCTCAACCCCTACGTGCTGGCATTTGCGATTGCCGCCGCCGCAGTTGCCGTACTCTTGGCCGCCGGCGCTCCGCTGTGGCTGGCCTCGCGAGTAGACGTCGAACCCCTCTTGCGTGAGTCTGCCGGTCGTCTGACTGGAGGGCGTCGCCGCGTGCTTCTCCAAGGCGCATTGACGGCCGCCCAGACCGCGATCGCCGCCATTCTCCTCGTCGGTTCAGCCCTTCTGGTCGGAAGCGTGCACCATCTGCTGAAGCAGGACATCGGATTCGCGCACGACGCCGTGACCATGAATCTAACGCAGCGGGGGCTGGGCGCAGACACAGACCGGTTCTTCACCCGCCTGCTTGAGAGGCTGGGCGACCACCCTGGCGTTTTCGCTGCCGGCGCCGTGCTCATGCGTCCGTTGCAAGGGACGATTGGTTGGGACACAACGTATTCCCTCGCAGGCGAGCCGGCCAGGCGCGACGAAAGGCTGCCTTTTGCCAACTTCGAGGTTGTGATGCCGGGCTACTTCGACGCGCTCGGCACCCAACTCCTTCGAGGGCGTGATTTCAATGACGGAGACGACCGCGACGCTGCGCCGGTCGTCGTTATCAACCGTAGCCTCGCCGACCGCCTCGAACGCAGAGGCATTGAACCGCTAGGCGCTGCGATGAAAGTCCGCACGAGCGGTGCGCACGCCACCGTCGTAGGAATTGTCGCCGACGCCCGTTACCGGGGCGTTCGAGAGCGTCACGACGACATCTATGTTCCATATCTGCAGACTCGTATCCCTGTTCGCCACCTCGTGATTCGCGGCAGCCTGCCTCCCGCCGCGTTGGTCGACCTCGTCCGTGAAGAGACATTCCGACTCGACTCAGCCCAACCCCCAGCACAGGTCGAAACCATCAGCGAGGCGATCCGGCGCGACACCGCAACAGACCGCTTCAATATGGCGCTGGTCTTGGCTTTCGCCATCGGAGCTCTGCTGCTAGCTGCAGCTGGAGTTTACAGCGTGGTGACGGAAAGCGTGGCGGAGCGCCGTCGCGAGATCGCGATCCGATCCGCTCTCGGAGCCGGCCCTGCCGCCCTGACGCGACAACTGGCATCGGCCACTCTCAAGTTTGTATTGGTGGGCGAACTGGTTGGTCTCGTGACGGTCGCGGCGTTCTCGCCCTGGCTTTCCGCTCAGATCTTCCAGCTCGAACCGACCGACCCGGCGGTGCTGGCCGGCGTCGCGACTTTCCTTCTGGCGGTAGCCGCCGGCGCCGCCGTTCTGCCGGCCTGGGCCGCCGCCAGCGAGAAGCCGACGGCACTGCTCCAAGGGAACTAGAGTCCTTGCCTGGGCTCGGCTTCGGGAGAGACTTGGGACAGATCCACAAAACGACGGCGCGTCGCATCTTTTATTGCCGATTTGGCCAATATGGCCCGGTATCGCGCGTGTCATTCCGTAGTCGATGTCGTGTGGAGCCTAGGCGCCCAGGCTAACCTACGACAACACTAGGCTGTGGAACTGCCCCAGACTCTGTAATAATTGACCCGCTGACAACGATAGCGATAGGATTTTTTGGGCGAGCCGGTCGCCCCAGGACAGGGAGAGGAATTTGGGAACACGACCGATGTCGTTGCAGGCAATTGGCTGCTGCCCGGTTGGGTCGGCGACTTCGTACCAGGCCGACCGGGAGAGATTCTGTCCGGGTGAACCTAAACAGAAGTCGCCGGCAGCGGACTGTTGTCTGTAAGGCGACGCCGCGTGCCCGTTGTGCAACCTGAGGTTAGCTCGTGCCGGAAGCCAAAGAACTTACTGCGTCAGCGATCGCCAGAGCTCGGGCGGACCTGGAGGTAGCGCTCTCCGAGCTCCAGAGGATGCCGGCCTTTGACCCGGGCTCGACATCCTTCTCCGCGCACGCGCTCATCAACTACCTCCACGTTATTGAGGGGACAATTGAACTAGTCTCACTACGCCTAGCGGATCATCCGGATCCAGAGATCAGGGTGTGGCTCGAAGGCGTGCAGCATGCCACAAACCTGATGGCCCATACCGTGAGCGCAATGACGGACTCGTCGGCCGTCGCCGAAACTCGATTGCGATACGAGAAGGTTGATTTGCCTACATTGGTTCAGCGGGCTTGCAACTACTACCAGCGCGTGGCGGATCGTAAAGCGATCAGCGTGACTGTCGACTGTGCCGCCGATGTCCCGCCGGTGTGGACGGATCGTGTCGCTGTTGCAGCGGCCCTCGACAATCTCCTGTCGAACGCGGTTAAGTTTTCGCAGCCCGGCAAGCAGATTTCCGTAAGCGTGCGGGAAGAGAAGGGCTGGGCTTTCTGTGCAGTGCAGGACAAAGGTCCAGGCCTGAGCCAAGAGGATCAAGCAAAGTTGTTCCATAGGGGAGCCCGGCTCACGCCGAGGCCTACCGGGAATGAGTCCTCCACTGGATACGGCCTAGCGGTGGCTAAGGAGTTAATCGAGAAGCTGGGCGGCAAGATCTGGTGTGAGAGCGCATTGGAGCAAGGGTCTTGCTTCACGTTTCGCTTGCCGCTCAACCTGGAACGCACTGCTGCATCCGGCGCCGATTCGCGGTCATGATGTTTTGGCCGAACATCGACCGAGAGAGTTAGTTCCCTACAGGCCGAGTGGTCCTATTTGCGGATTTATGGACGGGTGCGCCCTTCCGTCCTCAGGTTCTCGCAGGTTGGCCGATACGGCGCGTCACCACGGTACCGCTGCCACTCGGTGAGGTCGAGCTCGCGTCCCGCGGCGGCACAGGCCAGTTCCATCCAGCTCTCGGGCCGCAGATCCCACAGGACGACGCGGCCGTCGGCGCCGCCGCTCGCGAGCCACTGTCCGTCCTGACTCATGTCCACGGTGAAGATGCGGTCCGTGTGGCTCACGAGGGCGGGGCCCATGCGCCGGGCGCTCGCGGTGTCCCACAACGTCACTGCGCGGTCGTAGCCGCCGGACGCCAGCCAGCGGCCCTCGGGCCCGAGCGCGACCCCGTTTACCTCGGCGGTATGGCCAGCCAGGACAGTGTATGATTCCGTCTCGAAATCCCACAGGTGTACGGTCTTGTCGTCAAGGCCGGCGGCGAGCCTCCGACCCGCTCCGTCGAAGGCGAGCGCGTTCACCCCCTGCCGCAATCCCTCGCGCGGCTCGCGAAGGGTGCGCGGTCTGACCGGCAGGCTCCCCTCCAGCTCGAAGATCTGGATGAGTCCATCACCGCCGCCGACGGCCAAATGATTCCCCGCGGGTGCATAGCGCACGCTCATCAAATAGTCGGCAGTTGACTCAATCTGCCGCGCCGGTTCGGCGGACTCCGGCTGCCACAACGTCAGGACAGGGCGCGATTCGTCGCCCTCACCCGCGTCGCCGACCAGAGCGACGGTGTCGCCGTTGGGCGAGAAGTCCGCATCGTACAGGGCTCGGCTCAGCTCGATGCTCGCCTTCTGCGGCTCGGCATTGTCATCGACCGGGCGCAGCCGCACTTGCCCCATCGTGTCGGCGCTAAGAATCTGATCGGCCGCGGGATGGAAGGTCAAGGTGCTGATGATGTCCTCATGTTCGCCCGGAAGGTCGCCCCGTTTCTCACCAGTCGCTCGGTCCCACAAACGGACGTTGAGGTCCGCACCCGCGGAGGCCAGCAGGTTCCCATTGGGGCTGAATCGCACCTGGTAGACCTGGTCGTCGTGGATCCCCAACACCCTCGCGATTGGCAGACCAGCCCCAACAGACCAGGCGAGCAGTTGGCCTTCGAGGTAGCCGGCCAGAAGGAGAGCCCCATCCGGCGAAAACGCCAAGCTGTAAGCGCCGACGCTGGGGCCGACCAAGGGCTCGCCGACCGGCTCGGCTGCCTCAAGGTCCCACACCGAGATCGACCGATCCCGGCGCGCGATCGCCAGCCGTGTTCCATCAGGGGAGAAGGCGATCGCCAGAGCCGCCTCGGTGTATTCCGGCAGGACGGACGGCAGGCGCTTGCGAGTTTCGAGGTCCCACAACACAACTCCTTGGCGTCCGCTGCCCGTGGCGAGATACCGCCCGTCGGGGCTGAAGGTCACGGCGCCCACAGGGTACACGTAACCGGCAAGCGGAGGAGACAAGGGTTCGCCGCGTATCGCATCCCACAGGGTGATGTGTCCCTGGCAGATGCCGATGTTGCTGAAGCCGGTGCAACCTGCCGCGGCGAGCACGGTGCCGTCCGGACTGAACACCGCGTCGTGGACGCCGCCCCACAGCCCGCCGTCAAGGGTCTTCGTCGCGCTGGGCTCCCGGCGATCAGCCAGGTGCACCTTGAGCCTGCGCCGGCGCCCTATCCGCTGGCCCTGTTCGAGCGCGACGGCCCGACGTCCATCCGGACTGATACCCCGCGCCTTCGCACCCTCGGGAAACTGGAACCCGGCGTCGGCGTTGACTCCCACACCGTCGACGCGCAGCACCTCCGGTCCGCTGCCGGCCAGCAGCAGTTCGCCGCTCGGCGTGAAGCGCACCGACTCCGGCAAGCCCGGCGGGAGGGTGACCTTCCGTGTCTGCTTCAGCGCCCCGTCCCAGGACCACAGGATCAGTGCTTCATCACGGCTCAGGGAGGCGAACTGGCTGCCATCCGGACTGAAGGCCAGCGCTCCGACCAAATCCCCGTGGTTGTGCAGGTGCCGGCTCAGGCGCGGGTTAGCGGCGAGCCCGGCGAGTAGGCTCGAGCGGGCCTCCACGGTGTCTGCCGTGCGATAGCCCTCCACCGCCAATAGCAGCCCCAGGTCGAGCTGCTCCGCGAACTGCGTTTGCGCCTCCGCCGCAAGTTGCCGCGATAGGCTGAGGCGCGCCTGCCGCCGCGCCTCATTGCGCTGGATCCAGGCGACCGCGGCTAGCACCGCCGTCACCGCAAGAGCCAGCGATACACCTGCCAGCAGACGCCGCTGACGGCGAGTAGAAGCCGTGCGCCCGGCGACGATGAACTCCGCCATCACCGTGGTCGGTTTGGGCTCACGGTCGGAGCTTTCTGCGACCCATGCTTCCGCTTCTTCCAGCTCGCGTCCGCGCAGCGTCGCGCTGTCGCGTCTGCCGCGGCTGTCCCACTCCAGCCCCCGGGTCAGCAGGCGGGTGTGCCGGCGAGTCCAATCGAGATCGAGGTCCAGGGCTTCGAGGATCTTTTCAGTCGCCGCCTCGACGCTCTCCGTCTCGCGCATAAGGATCCAGTTGATCCGCGCGAGCGCGGGCTGCACTCCCTTCGCATCCACATCGCGGCACAAGACGGGGATGATCTTCTTGTGATGCAGGATCGCATGGCGGACCTCGTGTCCACAGGTCTCCGAAGCCGCCGAGTCGGGACTGATCGCAAACAGGAATGCATCGGCCGACTCGATCGCTCGATTGATCTCGTCGAGCCACTGAGCGGTGGGAGGAATCGACCGCCAATCGACCCATACCTCTCGGTCTTTCGCTTCCAGCACCTCGACTAGGCCACGGACTATCCGCGTGTCCTCGCGAGCGTAAGAGATGAAGACGTCAGCCACCGATGTTCTCACTCGGCTGGCTGTTGCCAGCCCCGAGGCCGGGTCGAGACTCCTGGGCCCCAACCGGGGAAACATGCCCTGATGTTGGGTAGTTGTTTGCCCTGCGTTTTCTAGTTTGCACCGGCCTCACAACGAAGCTAATGGATAGGAATGTCGTAAGAAACCCCTGGCAGGCTCATATCACCAGCCTAGGTCTCCGCGACGACCGGGTGCAGCAAGTCGAATGCGACGACGCGAGACGGAAAGCGGCGCCGCAATGCTAGATCGATTTCACGACGAAATAGACGACCTTCTCGGGCACTTCCTTGAACCAGTGCGGCGTCCCTTTGGGGATCACGATCACATCGCCTTTCGAGAGCGTGCGGCTCGTTCCTCCGCTGATCCCGGTTCCTCTGATCTGGCCCGGCCCCGTCGTCTTGCCGCCGGTAACCGTACCTCCCGTGACGAAGGTCGCCGAGCCTTCGAGGACGTAAAACACATCTGTCTCTCCAGCGTGTACCTCCGACTCTCCGCCTCCGTCGCGGCGGCTCATGATCACGATGTGATCGCTGCCCTTTGTCATCACGCCCGTCGCTGCAGCCGCTTTTTCGCTCGAAACGTAGACGACTTCATCGGCGAGGGCCGCCGTCGGCGATGTTGCAAGAGCCAGCGCGAACGCCGCAATTGTCATGATCCGGAAACGCACTCTGTCCTCCTGGGCTCATCGCGCCAAGGAGGCGATGAACGCACCGCATTATACATCGCGGTTTGTGCCAGAATCGTAAGGCTGGATTTCAATGGGATACCGAACATGAAAAAGCTCGCATTTCTCTTTCTTCTCGCCTGCGGGGTGCTTGCCGCGCAGCAAAACCGCTTGTTGGTCATCTCGATCGACGGGCTCGATCATCGTTGGCTGCGCGATGCCGACCAACTCGGGATGAAGATCCCGACCTTGCGTGAGCTGATGCGCCGGGGCTCTCGCGCCGACGGCGTCGTGGGCATCGTTCCGACCGTCACCTGGCCGTCGCATACGACGATCGTCAGCGGGGTCGTCGCGCGCGAGCACGGCATCCTAACCAACGATCGCGGCGGCCCCGGCGAGCGTTGGTGGTATGCGAGCTATCTCAAGTCGCGAACGCTGTGGCAGGCGGCGCGCGAAAAGGGTTTGACGAGCGGCGCGGTGTGGTGGCCGGTCACTATCGGCGCCGCGATCGATTTCGTGCTGCCCGAATTTTGGGAAGATCGCACGATCGGCTACTATTCGCTCGAAGCCGTTCTGAAGCACTCAACGCCCGGTCTGGCGCAAGAGATTGCCGAGGCGTATCCGTCCTTCCGCCGTAAGGCGCTGACCGATCGCGAGCGGGTGTTGGCAACGCGCTTCATCCTCGAGTCGAAGAAGCCTCAACTAATGCTGCTGCATCTTGGCGAGTTAGACTCCGACCAGCACGACACCGGCGCTTTTTCCGCTCACTCGCGCGCGACGCTCGAGTATCAAGATGGGCTGCTCAAGTACCTTTTCGCCGCCGTTCCCGACGACATGTACGTTGCGATCTTGGCCGATCACGGCTTCGAAAATGACGTGCGAATATACCGACCGCATATTGCGATGAAGGACGCCGGCATCCAGGGCCAGGTCGAAGTCTCGCAAGGAATCTTCGGCTCAGCCGACCAAGTCGCCGTCAACTATTTCCGCTCCCTCGTCGGGAAAGACGATTCGCCGATTGCACGCGAAATCTCGATGGAGGAGGTGCGCCGTTTCGAACCCGCCCTGGGCCGCTGGCAAGCCGCCTTCGAGACCGTGCCCGGCATGTTCTTGAGAAGAGACGACGGCCCGGCGCTTGAGCCCGGCAGACTGAGGGGGCACCATGGCATGTGGCCGACCCGTCCCGATTTTCGCGCTTCCTTTCTGTTGACTGGCCCTGACGTCAAACCTCAGATCATTCCCGAGATCTCGATGCTCGACATCGCCCCCACCTTCGCCGAGATACTGGACCTTGAGTTGCCGGCGGCGATGGGCGAATCCTTCCTGAGTCGAGTTCGCAAAAAGTAGCCCGACGACTCTTCGACCATGTCCGTCTTTATTGCTCAATCCGAATCCGAGATCGATTCCTGCTTCGACGTGATGTCTGAGCTGCGGCCGGCGCTCAAGCGTGAGGAGTTCGCACCGCGCGTCCGTCGCCAGCAACAGCAGGGCTACGTGTTGGCTGGGCTCGAAGTCGACGGCGAGATCGTCTGCGCCGCTGGCTTCCGGATGCTCGAAAACCTGGCCTGGGGACGCTTTCTCTACGTCGACGATCTTGTGACGGCCGAGAATCGACGCTCTGAGGGACACGGCGACGAGATGCTCACTTGGCTGATCGACTACGCCAAGCAGCACCATCGCGACGAGCTACACCTCGACTCCGGCGTGCAGCGTTTCGGCGCCCACCGATTCTACCTGCGCCGTCGCATGGATATCACCAACCACCACTTTTCGATGAAGCTAACGTAGCTGCCCGCCGAGGAAGCGCTCAGATTCGTATAAAGATTCTGCGACGATAGAGCCACAGGCAGAGATACCACATCACGAGAAAGGCGCTGATCGCCAGCGCCGAAGGCGCCCACTTTCCCAGAAACGCGAAGTCATCAACAAAGACGCCCACGGCTCGCTCGATCCACCTCGTCTGGAGCATATGAAGGCAGTAGATGAACATCGAGTTCATCCCCACTACAACCAGCGGGAAGGTCGCCTGGCGATAGCCCCGAACCTCCACCAGCCAATAGAAAGCGAGCAGCATCGAGATCACAAGACCGCCGCTGACCAATGTGAACGACGCGGTGTGGATTCGCTTGATGATCGGATCGAAAGTGCTCAGCAGAAGCCCGACGGCGAAGCACCCGCCGGCGCCGGCTGCGAGCAAGTTCATACGACGTGCATGCGAGCCCTTCTCGATCAACAAGTAACCGCACCAGACGCCGAACAGCGTCGTCACCGTGCTGGGAATGAAGTTGATCGTCGCCCAATGGCCGCGGTTGCTCGCGCCGAAAATAAACTGGTCGACGCGCTCGCCGAAGTTGTCGCCCATCGAATAGGCGCCCTCCGAGCCCGGAAAGAGATGAAAGAGCGCCGTGTAGCCGGCCAAGATCAACCCCGCCGTGATCGCCTGCGCCCGCAGGGGCAGCTTCATCAGCCAATAGCAGATGAAGTAGGTGAAGCCGATCTGGGCCAACACGTTGATGAGCTGAAAGCGCGGTTCTCCCGCCGAGATGGATATCAGCACGTTGCTGAGCACGATCAACATCACGGCGCGATAGGCGACATGGCGCCACACCGATGATTCGTCGCCGCGCCGCAAACGTGCCGCGACGGCGAACGGCATAGCCAATCCGACCATAAACATGAAGGCCGGCTGAATGAGATCCCAGAAGACGAGGCCTTCCCACTCAACGTGCTCGAACTGGAGTCCCAGCGGCCCCCACGTAGGGTCTTCGGCCAACGTCGCCAACCCAAAGCCGCCTCCGGCGAGCGTCGTCATAATGAAGCCGCGGAACGCGTCAAGTGAAACGAGACGGTCCGGGGGGGAATGCTTGGACGGGGCGCCAGGCTCGGAAGAAAGCTGCCGAAATGTTTCTCGACCGGCGGCAGCGACGGACGTTTCTGCGGAGGTCGCCATGGGCTTGGGGCAGTAGGCTGCCCGATCTTATCACAGCTGTTCGCCTCCCAAGCCGGAAAAACTGACCGAGCCGCTACCGAGCGCGCCTTCTCGTCCCTCTCACCCAACCCGATACTTCTTCACCAGTTCCGGATCCGGATCGATCCCGAGCCCCGGCTTTTCCGGCACGGTGATATAGCCGTCCTTGACCGGAAACATCGGCATCACCGGGTTGAATCGACTCTCGACGCCCGGATACGTTTCCATGATCAACGCGTTCGGCGTCGATGCCAACAGGTGCACCGCCATGAAAGGCGAGCCGTGAGGCGCGACCGGGATGTGATGGGCCGAGGCCAGTCCCGCAATCTTGCGGTACTCGGTGATGCCGCCGCCGATGACCGTATCGATGTTCAAGATGTCGCAGGAGCGATGCTCGATCAAGTCGCGCGCTCCCCAGCGGGTGAACTCGTTCTCGCCCGCAACCACCGGAACATCGAGCGCCTGTTTGACCTCGGCGCAGCCGGCAAAGTCATCGGGCTCGACTGGCTCCTCGAACCAGTAGGGATCGTACTTCTCAATCCGCCGGCCGAAGCGGATTGCATCATAGGCGTTCCACTTGTTGTTGGCGTCCAGGAGTAGATCGATCTCCGACCCCAACGCCTCACGCACTGCCCGGACACGCTCCTCGTCCTCGCGCATCGAGACGCCGCCGACCTTCATCTTCACCGCCCGAAAGCCCTCGTCGACGTACTCTTCGACTTCTTTGACCAGATCGGCCGTCGTCTTGTCGTCACGGTAGTAGCCGCCTGCGGCGTAGACACGAATCTTCTCGTTGAACGCGCCGAGCACTTTGTACACGGGCAGATCGAGCGCTTTGCCGATGATGTCCCAGATCGCAATGTCGACTCCGCCCATGGCGCGGATGTAGTCGCCCTTGGCCACCGGCTTGCGCTGATGGCGATACATGCGATCCCAAATTCGCTCGATGTAGAACGGGTTTTCGCCCTTGATCCGTTCCAGTAGATAGTCTTCGATAATGCTGCGGTTGCCGGTGGGTACGCTGCGTCCGACGATGCCCTGGTCGGTTTGAATCTCGAGATAAGTCATCCCGGGCGAGCCGCCGCCGCTCCAGATGATCGAATTGCGTTTGCGCGGCCGCGTACCGGGGAAGCGCAACCGAACGAAGTTGACGCCCGTGATGCGAATCTCAGGCGGCTTGGCGGGCAACAGCTCGGTCAGCGGCTTGAGCGCCGCTACGCCGACAGCGCCGCGCAACGAGAGATCGAGAAATCGACGACGAGTCAGGGTGGAAGATCGCATGGCGCGCCTATTCTACACCCGAGGCCGCCCCTGTGGGCGGCCCATTCGCCGTCTCGACGCCGCTGTCAGGACCCGGCGGCGCCCAAGCCTCGGACGTCGATGAACGGCGTCGCCCCTCCGGTCACCTGCGGCAGATGCCCGTCCCATTTCTCGATCGCTCGAAGTTGGAGCAGCGTGGGCGTGATGGTCTCCCGCTGTAGGCGCTGGCCCTCGGCTTCCGCCCGGGCGGCGGTGATCTGTTGCTCGGCTTCGATCTTGATGCGATCGAGATCTCGCTCAGCTTTGAGCGCCGACTGCTCGGCAGTTTGTTTTGCCTCGATCGCCAAGTTGAACTGCTCCGAGAAGTTGAACTCCACGATATTGAACTCGTCGACGATGATCTTGTGGACCAACAGTCTTTCGGCGAGGATCTCCTTGATCTGGAGCGAGACCTCCGCGCGCTTGGTGATCAACTCCTCGGCGGTGAACTGGGCCGTCGCCGCCTTCATCGATTCCTGTACGGCCGGATCGATGATGCGTTCCTTATAGCCGATCCCGACGTCTTGGTAGACGCTGTTCGCCTCACTCGGACTGATGTGGTAGTTGACGGCGATGACCGACGAAACCATCTGCAAGTCTTTCGACGAGGCCGACGCACCGGTCTCGGACTTCTGAATCTTCACGTCGATCGGGATGATGTCTTGCAGCCATGGGATCTTGAAGCGCAGCCCTTCGTCGAGCACGACGTCGGCTACTCCTCCGAATTGGTTAAAGACGACGCCGCGCTCGCCCGCGCCGACGGTCTGGAACGAGTTGAACCCGAGAATGACGAGAATCAGCAAGCCGACCAACATCAGCCCGCCGCGTGCGCCTCCGCGCGAAAACCTCTGAAACGAATCAAGCGCGTCGTCGAATCCGCCGGGCCTATCGTAATTTGCCATGATCTACCTCCCTTGTTGATGAGTCGAGTTGTGCAGAGGCGTAAGGACCCGCTGCATAAGAGCACGAACACCGCGAGGTGTTTCGTTGAAATACCGTGTCGCGATCTCTCTCGCTCCTCGCCGCCGGACCAGCGTCCGGGTGCGTTCCTAAGCAGGAAGGAACATTCAAGCGAAGAGAAGCGGAAACGCCGGCGACCAGCCGGCAAGCAAGAGCGCATCGCTGGGTTATTCTACCCCGCTCGGCGTCCAGAGCCGAGGGCTAGAAATAGAGCCGCAGCATGAAACGGAATGTTCGCCCGTCGTTGAGCGTGTTGGCGATCTGGCCGAAATTGGCGGCGGAGACGGATGCGCCTGGCTCGGCGAACTGCGGGTGATTGAGCAGGTTGAGCGAGTCGGCACGCAGCATTACGGCCCGATCGCCCCGCAGAGTGAAGCGTCTTGAGAGGCCTACATTGAGATTGACGATGCCGTCCTTGCGGAACACATTGCGGCCGAGATTCCCGAGGCGCTCAGTCGGCTCAATGAACGAAAACGCTGAGCGCGGAATCCGCGATTCCGACGTGTCGGGGTGATCGATCGAGTTACCCAGAATCGAAGGATCGTCGATGTTCGGCCGATCGCTGCTGGCGCCGTCGACGTTTCCGATGCCCGGAGAATCCGATCCGGCACGAACGCCAAACGGCGTTCCCGACTTGAGCAGCAAGACCGACGTGAACTGCCACTGTCTGACTACCTTGCTCAACCAGCCGCCGCGGGCCGGCGTCGGCGTTTCATACGTGAAATTCGTCAGCCAGGCGTGTGGTTGGTCGAATACGCTGCGGCCCTTCATCTGTGGGTTGATCTCGTACTCCGAGGGGGCCCTCGCGCTGCGGCTGTCACGCCCCGCGCCGGTGTTGGTGTAGTCGCCGCCGAGATCGAGTGCTTTGCTGAACCAGTACGAAGTGTCGAGCGTTATCCCCGCCCAGCGAGGAACTAGCAGGCGCACCTTGGCGGCGTCGTAGTAGCCGCGTGAGCCGTTAAGCGTGTGGCGCACGTCGTAGTAGCGCTGATCGGGGCGACGATCATTGATCGTCGATGTCTTCTGCGGAAAGTCCGGCGAGGGGCGGGCGCGGTTTTCCCACCAAACTGTCAGCAGCTTGTGAGAACGACTTCCGACGTAGCCCATCTCCACGCTCCAGTCGCTTGGCAACGAAAGCTCCCAACTGAGATTGTATTGATGCGAGTAGGGTGTTCGTAGGTTGTCGTCGAGCAGCCGAATCGATGCGCGAGCCGTTGGATCGAGATCTTCTTCGCTGAAGTCCTTAAGAGGGTTCGCCAGATTGGGCGCGTTGACCTGAATACCGAGGTTTCCCGGCGGATTAAAGCGTGCCTGCATGAAGGTGGCCGGAAAGATTTCCCCGTAGAAGACGCCGTAGGAGCCGCGTATTACGCTCCAATCCGTCGGCCGATAAGCGAATCCGAACGACGGAGCGAAGTTGTTGCAGTCGCAACCATATGGGACCTCGCTAAGCCCGTTGACCTCAGTCGGAGCCGAGACGGGCCGGTAGCGCAAGCCCGCATTCAGCGACAGTTTCGACGAGGCCCTCCACACGTCGCCGACATAGAACTGCGCCTTCCAATCGCGAAAGCCGCGATGCACTCCTCCGATCGTGACGTTGTAGGAGCTCGCTCGTCCCAGGCGCAGGTTCGTTATGACATCGTTGCCGAAATCGTCCCGGAAGCTAAAAGTACCGCGATGAGCGTCGTTCTCGGAACCGTTGATTTGACGTCGCAGAATCTCAACGCCAGCCGTCAGGGTATGTTTGCCGCGAATGTGTTGCGCCTGGCCGGAGTAGCGGAACAGGTTTTGCGCTCGATTGATAGGGATCTGGCTCGAAGGACCGATGGACTCAAGAATCCTCGAAAACAGGAAATAGGACCCGATCGACGTCTCGTCCGGCACTAGCAACGAAGCGATCCGGTCGTAGCCGATCGAGAAGTCGGTGGACGTTTGCGGCGACCAGGCCCGACTCCAAGTTGCCCGCGCCTGGTGATTCTTCGTCGTCGTATCCGGATTCTGTCCGCCGACAAGCTGGAACGCCTCGACATTTTGCAGGGTCAAGCCGTACTTGAGGATCAGCCGGTCGCGATCGCCGATACTTTGGTCGAGAATCGCTCCGAGCCGGTCGTTGTTAACGTTTTGGGCGGCGTTGGTGTTGAGCGCCGTCGGCTTGTTGATAGGATCGATGTTCGGGACCTCGAGGGGGTAGGCGCCGAGGATGGCCTCCACGATCGGCCGATCGTCGGGATCCATCGTCAGCGGCGTGCGCTCATCGGCCCCTGGTACCAGCACGTTACCGTTGACCTGCCCGCGTAGCTTGCGCTGGCTGCCGTTGATTGTAAAGTTAGCGTTCTTCCAACCCGGCACTCCGACGGTGAAGCCGTAATCGTTCGTACGAGCCGGCTTTACGCCGCCCACCTGGAAAAACGAACGCGCTGTCAGCAGAGAGTTGTTGTGGCCCCAAAACACCTGGCCGTGCAGTGGGCGTGCCTGCAAGGGAGGTAGGTGGATCATCTTCTCGGGAGAACCGCCGAACTCGCGGCCGAAGTACCCTTGCGAGATCTCAAACGCTGTGATCGTCGCTGTCGCTCCCATCCGCTGATTGAGTTCTTTCTGGACGTTGTTGTCGATCAAAGTCAGCCGGACATTCTCGTTCCGCTGCGCCTCGCCGCCCTTGGCGTCGACCTCGCCGAGCAAATTGAGCGAGGTGCGCTCTGCCTCGCTTACGCCCTCCTCGGCGGCGGCCTCTGCGGCTGCAGGGGCAGGCGTCGGAGAGGGCCTAGGCGTCGGCGACGGAGCAGGAGCCGACGCCTCCTCTTCGGGAGCGGATCCAGCCTGCGCCAAGGTTTCAGAATCGGTCTGAGTCTGAGCCGTCGACAGACCCGCTGTGAGAATCAAAAACGCCGAAAAAAGACAGCTACGCATCATTCGACACACGTTTATCATAAGGCGTCGCTCAGACACGCATAGTAACTCCCTTTTTTCGGGGCGTTCCGGGCGTTAGAATATTCCCCAATGAAGCGTTTCGTAGGAAGAACCGTCCTCGTAACCGGAGCCTCCACGGGTATCGGAGAGGGCGTCGCCGTCCGCTTCGCCCGCGAGGGCGCCGGCGTCGTCGTCAACTACTCCCGCAACGCCGCCGAGGCCGAAAAGACGGCCATTCGCGTCCGCGAAGCGCAGGCGGCCGCCGGAGCGCCCGAGGCGAAGTGCGTCGTGATCCAAGCCGACGTTTCCGACGAATCTCAAGTCGAGGCGATGTTCGAGCGCACCCTCGGCGAGCTCGGCCGCCTCGACGTGCTGATCAACAACGCCGGCATCCAAAAGCCCAAGAGCAGCCACGAAATGTCGGCCGAGGACTTCGACCGCATTCTCGGCGTCAACCTGCGCGGCGCTTGGATGTGCGCCCGCTCCGCGATCCGCCACTTCCTCTCGCGCCCGGGCGGAGGCGTCATCGTCAACAACTCGAGCGTCCACGAGATCATCCCCAAGCCGCAGTACGTCAGCTATTCGATCAGCAAGGGCGGCATGGAAAACCTCACCAAAACCCTCGCCCTCGAGTACGCCGACCGCGACATCCGCGTCAACGCCGTCGGCCCGGGCGCCATCGTGACGCCGATCAACGCTTCTTGGATCGACAACCCAAAAGCCCGCGCCGAGGTCGAGAGCCACATCCCAATGGGCCGCTCCGGCACGGTTGAAGAGATGGCGGGAGTCTTCGCCTTCCTAGCCTCCGAAGAAGCCTCCTACATCACCGGACAAACCCTCTTCGCTTGCGGCGGCCTAACCCTCTATCCCGAGTACCGCGGCACCTGGGCCTCCGGCGCCGAATAGCCGCCCATAGTGGCAGGTCTCAAGAACTGCCGCGTCGACGCCGACGCTCACTCCTCCAACAAGCGCGAGTCCGAAAGAATTGCCAACACAGCCTTGCGACCCTGCACGATAGGCGCTTCCTCCCCCGCTTCGAGCGCCCGAAACACCTTCTCGAAGTTCGTGCGCGGAATCGAAAGCCCGCCGGGCTCCGTCACCACATAGGTCTTCTTGAACCGATACCGGAACCCGCCGTCCTCGACGCCAAAAGAAGAACCCGCAAGCGTGCCGACCCGCTCCCATGCTTCGCGAAACTCCATCGCCGTCAGTGCGCCCCGCGCCCAGCCAGCACCAGCGGAATCGAACGCAACAAGATCTTCAGATCGAGCCATAGCGACCACTTATCGATGTATTCGAGATCAAGCTTCATCCACGTCTCGAAGTCCACTTCGTCCCGTCCCGACAGCGCCCACAGACAAGTCAGCCCGGGACGCATCCGTAGCCGCCTCCGCTGCCACGTCTCATACTGCTCGACCTCGGAACGAATCGCCGGCCGCGGCCCCACGAACGACATGTCGCCGCGTAAGATGTTCCAGAACTGCGGCAGCTCGTCGATCGAAAATCGCCGCAAGTAGCGACCCAACCACGTCAGCCGCGGATCGTCCTTAATCTTGAACACCGGACCGTCCTTCTCGTTGAGGTGCTCCAGCTCGGCGCGCATCGCGTCCGCCTCGGCGACCATCGACCGAAACTTATAGAACGAAAACAAGCGGCCGTTCAGCCCGCAACGCATCTGGCTAAACAGCGCCGGCCCCTTCGACGTTATCCGGATCAGCAGCGCCACGATCAGCATCGGCAGCGCCAGCGCCGCCAGCGCCGCCGCCGACACAACGATGTCGAAGAGACGCTTGGCCAGCAGCCGCGGCTCATCATGCGGCGTCGCCGAGAACGTCAACATCGGCCGATCGCCGAACTTGTCCAAAAACATCCGGCTGTTGACGTGCGGGAACAAGTCCGCCGCCACGCGCGTGCGCACGCCCTCTTCGTCGCAAAGCAAGAAAATTTCCTCGAGCGAACCGAGCCGCCCGAGATCAACGGAGAACAGCACTTCGTCTACCACGTGGTTGCGCAGCATTGCCTTCAACTCATCGAGCCGGCGCAACGGATAGTCGCCCTTGAGCGGCAGTGGTCTTTCGAGTGCCTCGTCCAGATCGACTATCGCCGCCAGCCGCGCGCCGTACTGCCGAGCCTCCTCGAGCTGACTCGCCAGCTTGAGCAACCGCGGTCCGGAGCCGACCACGACGAAAAAAGACTCTGCGCCAAGCTCACGCCGCATCCAGCCGCGCAGCCGTCCCGCCGAGGCGCGATACACGATGAGCAACAGCAAGTCGTAGCTCAAGAAGAGCGCGATGAAGGTACGGCTAATATTGGTCTCAAACCGCAGGAAAAAGATGAACATTACCAGCCCAAGCCCGCCGAAGAAGACTTGGCGCACTGCGTCGACCACTGCTGAGCGCGTATCCGAGCCGTAGAGCCGCGCATAGATCCCGAACCAGCGGCCAAGCGCGATCCAAAGCACCAGCACAAACCCGAGCAGTAGTGCCTTGACCGGCGGGGCTAGAAAAAAGACCTGCTCGAGCGGCAGGTAGACTCGCGTCTGGTAGGCGGCCTCGAAGGCGAGGATGGTAAGAGCGACGTCGGCTGCGGCAAGAAGCACGACAGCGCGTTGGAGATGACGATCAAACACAATCGCGTTTCAATCGCCCTAAGAATATCAATCTTCTTGGCACGTGCGCCAAAGCCGCGTCCCGCTGCGCCGAAATGTAGGGGCGGGTCCCCGCGCCCGCCCCTACGCTCCTAGCCCAAGTTCACGATCACGTTCTTCGTCTGCGTGTACAGCTCAAGCGCATGGCGCCCCATTTCGCGGCCGTAGCCGCTCTTCTTGTAGCCCCCGAACGGGGCCGCGGCGTCGAAGACGTTGTGGCAGTTGACCCAGACGGTTCCCGCACGCAGGCCGGCCGCCACGCGATGGGCCTTGCCGATGTCGCTAGTCCACACGCTCGCGGCCAGCCCGTAACTTGTGTCGTTTCCGCGCGCGATCACCTCGTCTAGGTCCTCGAAAGGCTGCACGCAGACGACCGGGCCAAAAATCTCCTCCTGGACCACGCGCATGTCGTTGTCGACGCCGCTGAACACCGTGGGTCGCACGAAGTGGCCCTCCTTCAGACCCTCGGGTCGTTGTGCGCCGCCTTCTTCGAGGCGTGCGCCTTGCGCCGTACCTGACTCGATGTAGCCGGTGACCCGCTCGTACTGTTCACGCGACACGAGCGGTCCCATGTCAGTCGCCGGGTCGAAGCCGACACCCAGCTTCGTATCACGTGCGATCTGCGCCACCCGTTCCACCAGTTCCCCGCGCACCCGAGGACCCGCGAAAATTCTAGAGCCCGCGCAGCAGCACTGGCCGTGGTTGAAGAAGATTGCGCCCGCCACGCCGCTGGCGGCCAACTCGAGGTCCGCGTCATCGAAGACGACCACCGGCGACTTGCCGCCGAGCTCCAGGCTCACGCGCTTCAGATTGCCGGCGGACGAGCGCACGATCTCGTGGCCCACCTCGGTGCTTCCGGTGAAGGCGATCTTGTCCAGGCCCTCGTGCGCAGCCAAGGCCGCGCCCGCATCGCCGAATCCGGTCACGATGTTCAGTACGCCGTCGGGAAAGCCTGCCTCGCAGGCGAGCCGGCCCAGCAGCAAGGCGCTGAGCGGCGTCTGCTCCGCGGGTTTGAGAATCACGGTATTCCCGCAGGCCAGCGCCGCCCCGAGCTTCCACGCCGCCATCAGCAACGGGAAGTTCCAGGGGATGATCTGACCGACCACGCCCACGGGCTCGCGCAGCGTGTAGTCCAGGAACGTGGTGCCGTCGGTCCCGTTGATCGGGATAGTCTCGCCCTCGATCTTCGTGGCCCATCCCGCGTAGTAGCGAAAGTGATCGACGGTAAGCGCCACGTCGGCCGACCGGGCGACCGAGAGCGGCTTGCCGTTGTCCAAGCTCTCGAGCTGGGCGAACTCCTCGCTGCGTGCCTCGATCAGGTCGGCGAGACGCCAGAGCAGTCTCCCGCGGTCTGACGGATTCATCTTGCGCCAGGGGCCTTGCTCGAACGCTTGGCGTGCTGCGCCGACGGCTCGCTCGATGTCTTCGGCTCGTCCGCGTGCGACCCGTGCGATAGACTTCTCGGTCGCCGGGTTTTCGACTTCGAACGTCTCGCCCGATGCAGCGCTCGCCCAGCGGCCGTCGATCAGCAGCTCGTGCGTGTCGCCCAGAAAGCTCGCGACGGCGGGAAGGGTCTCAGGGATAGTGGCGGTAACGGTCGTCATGAAGAATCCTCCTTGCACGGCATTGTATCGCCTGGGCGCGGCGTAGCGGCAAGGTAGTTGAGTTGCCAAGCGTCCCTTTCTTTCGTGAGCTTGGCAAAGCCGCCTCCAGCCGCCCCTGCGCCCAAACCGAGCCCGGGCGCAAGCCCGGACACGGAAGCCCGCCGACCGAAACAAATCCAGCCTTGGGCCGCCTCATCAAGTCCCAGAGGGGTGACATAGCAATAGCCCCGGGGCGTAAGCCCCGGGCAACCCATGCCGCGCCAACCCATCTTCACCGAGCCCCGGAGGGGCGACATCCCCACCGCCCCAAGCTAAGATACCCCAAGACAAACCATGATCGAATGGGCCGCCATAGCCGCCGCCGTAGCCCCCTACCTAAAGGACTACGCCAAAGGCCGCGCCAAAAAACTAGCCGGCGAGCAAGCCGACAATGCCCTATCCAATCTCTACGCCAAGCTAGTCCCCAACAAGACTCTCACCCAAGTCAACCAAGCTTTCGCAACCCGTTTCGCCAAAGAGCTGGACAGCTCGATCGATCTCCCAACCCTCCAATCTGAGCCCTACAAAGACGCCCTAGTCCAGTTCCTAAAGAACCCAAGCGTCCAAGACCTAATCCAAGCCCCGCTGGACGGCGACACCGCGCCCGACGCCCAACTCCTAGGCGCCGTATGGGAAGAGCTCCGCCTCATCCCCCTACCGGAAGAGTTCAACTGGCCCAAGCTAGCCCGACTCCACAAGAAGGGCATCGAAGCCCTAAAGATCGCCGACCCCGAGCTGCGCCCCGTGGTAGTCGCTCTAGCCGCGCTCCGCACCGCCAAAGCCGCCGAAAAATCCGCAACAACCCTGGAACGCATAGCCGGCCCAGCCCGCGACTTCGACCTCAAGCGCTACGCCCGAGCCCTCCAGCAAGCCTACGCCCATCTCAAGCTAGGTTCGCTCGACTCCGATTGGACCCGCTACGATCGCGGCGTCCGCCTCGAGAGCGTCTACGTGCCGCAATCAGTCAAGCAGGCGCTCCCGCCGCGCGACCTCACCCGCGACTATCTGCGCACCCTCAAGCAAGAGCAACGCGAGCACGGCCTCGACGGCGACGAAGAGCAAACCGAGCGCCGCCGCCAAGAGTACGCCGAGCTCAGCGCCCGTCCGCTGATGGAGGTCGTTGACGACCCATCCAATCAGCGGCTCGTTATCCTGGGCGACCCAGGCCTGGGCAAGTCCACGCTGCTGCGCCGCCTGGCTCTTCGTTGGGCCGAGCAGCCTGAGGGACCGCTGCCGCTGCTGGTCGAGCTGCGCCGCGCCAGCCCAGGCTCCGAATACAAGAGCTTCCTCGACTATCTGGCTAGCGGCGCCGACCAAACCCTTTTCCTGCCGCGCGCCGAGCTTCACGAGCATCTCAAGAGCCGCGAAGCCCTGGTCCTCTTCGACGGTCTCGACGAGGTAACCGCAAGCTCGCGCGACGCCGCCGTCGCCGCCGTCATAACCTTCGCCGAGGACTACCCCCGAGCCCGAGTCGTCGTTACCACCCGCATCCACGGCTATCACCCCGGTTCCAAGCACCCCGGTCAATTCCGCGACGCGCGCTTCGAGCAGTTCACCCTCCAAGACTTCGAAGCCTCCGAGATCGATTCGTTCGTCGAACTGTGGCACCAGGAAGCCTTCCAAGATGCGACGGAGCGCGCGACTTACGAGCAACGCCTGCGCAAGGCGATCGCCGACTCGCCCGCCATCGCTGAGCTGGCAGCCAATCCGCTGCTGCTCACCATGATGGCGATCCTCAGCCGAAGCCAAGACCTGCCGCGCGACCGCGGCAAGCTCTACGAGCGTTGCGCCGAGCTGCTGCTCAAGAACTGGGACCTTGAAAAATTCCCCGCACTACGGGAGACGAAAGAAGATCTGCTCGACATCAAAGACAAGCTCGGGCCCGATCAAAAGATGCGTATTCTGGAGCGCGTTGCAGACGCGATGCAGCAGGAGCGCAGCGGTCTTGCCGGCAACCTAATCGCGGAGGACAAGCTCAAGCAGATCGTCCGGGCGGAGCTGACCGGGCTCGGAGTGCCGCAGTCGTGGTCCGTCGCCGGGCACCTAATCAAGATATTGCAAGATCGCAACTTCATGCTCGGCTACATGGGCGACGGTCAGTACGCCTTCATCCATCGCACCTTCCTCGAATACTTCTGCGCCCGCGACTTGAAACGTCGCCTCGAGCAAACCTCCGGGTTTGGCGTCGAAGACTTACAGGCGCTCTTCCGAGATCATTGGCGTGAAGACGCGTGGCACGAGGCGCTGCGCCTGGTCTGCGGCCTCATTGGCGCCGAGTATGCAGCCCGCAGTGTGTCGGAGTTGTTGGCGCAAGAGCAGCAGAACGACGGCCACCGCGCGGTGTTCCTTGCCGCGCAGTGCCTGCAAGAGATCCGGCAGATCGGGCTAACGCGAGAGCCGCGAGTACAGACGCACCGCCGACTGCTCGTTCTCACTCGATTTGATCTTCCGTACTTCTACGAGGAGTGGGCGGAAGAAGCGAGAGAGGTCGCCAAGATTCGTGGCCGCGCCGTGCAGGAGTTGGCGCGGGGCTGGAAGGAGGATCCCGGCACGCTGGAGTGGCTGCGTGAGCGCGCCTCAGGCGATGACAACTGGGCGGTGCGGCAGGCGGCGGTGGAGGAGTTGGCGCGGGGCTGGAAGGAGGATCCCGGCACGCTGGAGTGGCTGCGCGAGCGCGCCTCAGGCGATGACCACCCGGCGATGCGGCAGGCGGCGGTGCAGGAGTTGGCGCGGGGCTGGAAGGAGGATCCCGGCACGCTGGAGTTGCTGCGCGAGCGCGCCTCAGGCGATGACCACCCGGCGGTGCGGCAGGCGG
>Ga0315336_1000820_pt1 | contig 72749 bp, 41 predicted proteins | sample ASW5metaG_FD_204512 | JGI IMG/M metagenome (GOLD analysis project Ga0315336, IMG submission 204512) | Ammonia-oxidizing marine archaeal communities from Monterey Bay, California, United States - ASW #5 | ecosystem: Environmental > Aquatic > Marine > Intertidal zone | place: USA: California... | reverse complement strand
CCGTGGCCGCGCAAGACGGGATAGCCGATCGGAATTACTGCACATATCCCCCACTCGTCCGGCACATCGAGAACGTCTTTGACTGCGGCTTCGCCGAGACAATGTAACGTCGTCAGCGTGCAACCGAGCCCTTCCGCACGGCAGGCAAGCAACGTGTTCTGCACCGAGGGGTACACCGATGCACCACCGACCACCGAAACGCGATCCAAATCGGCATCGGTAATGGCCATGAAGGCCGGGTTGAAACAGAACACGAGCAGCACCGGCGCCTCGTGCATGTGCTCAGCGAGATGATTCCCCGCCCCGAGCATACGCTCCTGCCCCGCGCGCTTCGCTTCCGGCATCGCCTCTAGCATCGCTTGATGGCCCTTGGAGTACTCGTTCCATGGACCGGCATACAGCTTTTGTAATTGACGTTTCTTCTGGTCATCGCGAACGACGATCACACGCCAGGGTTGCACGTTCGCACCGGTCGGCGCCCACGTCGCGGCCTGCAAAACACGACGAATGACGTCGTCGGGAATGGGGTCTGGTTTGAGCCGACGCACCGCGCGCAGCGTGCTCATGGCCTCGTACAGTCCTATTTCATCGGTGGCGTTGCTCACGCTGTGTCCTCCCCGGTCATGGTCAGTGCGAAACTCGTCGCACCTTTGTAGTCGGGCTTGCCGTTGGGGCCGCGGAACATGCTCTCAACGGAGAACACCCGCTTCGGTGTCTTGTATCCGGCCAGGCGATCGCGCACGTAAGCACGAATGGCTTTTTCATCGAGCGTGCCGCCGCTGCGCAGTTCGACGACCGCGGTAACCGCTTGCCCCCATTTTTCATCAGGAAGACCGACGACCAAAGCGTCTTCTACGTCCGGGTGTGTCTTGAGTGCTTCTTCGATTTCTTCCGGATAAACCTTCTCGCCCGCCGTATTGATACACACGCTCCCGCGTCCGAGAAGCGTCAACGTGCCGTCGGTCTCGACCGTGCACCAGTCGCCCGGGATCGAGTACCGTACGCCGTCTATCGTCGGAAAGGTCTTCGCCGTCTTCTCCTCGTCTTTGTAATAGCCAAGCGGAATTGGACCACGCCGGGCGATGAAGCCACGCTCGCCGCTACCCGGTACAATTTCAAGATGATCTTCCGTGAACACCTTGCAGTTTTCGCCGATCGAAAAGCGTGCAGTCTTGTCGCCGCCTTTCTTCGAGGTAACCGACGAACCAAAGCCAACCGCCTCCGAGGAGCCGAACATATCGGCAAGAAGCGTATGCGGCATGTGCTCGAGCATCGCTAGCTTGATCTCGCGGCTCCACATCACGCCCGAGGAAATAATGAGCTGCAGCGACTCGAGCGACCATCGTCCGGGATGCGCTTCGAGCGTCTTCAGCATCGGCCGCGCGAACGCATCACCAACGATGACGACCGAGTTGATAGCCAGTTCATCGACGGCACTGAACAGTCCTTCCGAATCGAAACCCGCTCCCGCCAAGGTCACGACGGAACCACCGCCCATCAACGCGCTGATCGATGTGAGCATGCCCGTACCGTGCATAAGAGGACACGCCACCATCTGTCGTGGACCCGGACCATAAGCCGCAATCGCTTCGACATGCTGTGCGAGGGTTTCGGGGCACGTGCCCTTGTTCGCCGGGGCGTTAGCACCGTAGCCGAGCGCGCCCCACAGATCGGCGGCGCGCCACATGACGCCCTTGGGCATTCCGGTAGTGCCGCCGGTGTAGATGAAGAGCAGATCGTCTTCGGAACGTTCGAGCCCGAGCGGAGAACCATCACCGCTATCGGCCAGCGAGTTGAACGATTCGGCAAATGCGGCGCTCTCGGAACCGACTTGAATCCAGTGCGTGACTTTTGGTGCCTTCGCTACCAACGACTGCGCACGCTCGACGAACTCGGATCCAAACACCACAAACTTCGCGTCTGAATTGTCGAGGATGTAAGCGAGTTCGTCGTCGAGATACCGAAAGTTGACGTTCACGTGCACGAGTCGTGCTTTGAACGCAGCGATCAGTGTTTCGAGATACTCGGTACAGTTGCGCGTATAGAACGCGACCTTGTCATCGGGCTTGGCGCCGCGATCGACGAGCGCACGCGCGAGGTTGTTCGTACGGCGGGCGAAGTCACTCCAGACAACCTCACGGCCGTCGTGGATCAGCGCCGTCGCATCGGCGGGCATGACCTCGTCGAGCGCGTCAAAGAGGTCTCCGAAATTCCAGTGTTCCCTGCTAGCCATGATCCATGGGATCTATGCGCAGTCCCATGGCGCTGCAAGGTCAGGAGAGCGGATTGAGCTGCTCGGCGTCGAGCGGGAAGGCCGTCGCGTTCTCGTGCTCATCCAAACCGGCGAGACGACGCATCTGATCAACCGCATGCCGAGCTGCATACGGAACTATTTCTTGAAGGCCGCTAGTCGCGCCGGGCCGTCCTCGCACATGCCCGGGCTCGTATCGAGTTCGTGATCGAGTCCTTCTTCGAGTTCCATGCCATCGGTCTCGAGAAGGATCTCTTTGTTGATCTTGTTCGTGTGCGGCGAATTCGTGGAAATCGCCTTCACGAGCAGCGCGGTCTCTTCTTCGAGCTTGTCGTCATCGACACAGCGGTCGGCCAATCCCATCGCCAGGGCTTCGGTGCCCGAGTAACTCGCCGACGTAAACATCATCTCTTTGGCCTTGGACAGACCGATTCTTCGCGGAAGCCTTTGCGTCATTCCCCACAGCGGCGATAGCCCCCACTGCGAATGCGTGTCGCCGAACTTGGTCGAGTGCGTCGTAATGATGATGTCGCTCGCGAGCGCCAACTCGAGCGCGCCCGTGTAGCAGTAGCCATGGATCGATCCTATGACCGGCTGCGGCAGCTTCGATAACCGATCGATGATGTTCGCTTGAAAGTGCGGCTCAGGAAGCTTCTCACCCCCCTTTATATCTCCCAGATCGTGGCCTGCTGAGAACGCACGCCCGGCACCTCGAAGCACCACACAGCTGATATCGGTTCCTTCGCGCTCGAGTTCACCGACGTGTTCGCGCAACTCGGTGAACAAATCTACGTTGAGCGCGTTGAGCACTTTCGGGCGATTGAGCGTTAGGAAACACGCACCATCGATATCGTTACGAAGTACCAGTTCTGCCATCACTCCCCCCAGCCACGGGCTATTGCATAGTCGGCCGTGCTTGGTCGGCTGTATTTAGCCGAACGCGGCAAGGCTGCGCTCGATCATCCACATCGCAGCCAACGACCCCATGATATAAATCGGTACCGGTTGCGTCCATGCCGGAGATCTATCGATCAGCCGTGCAAATAGGCGTTGGAGGACAAGTATCGCCGCCACGAACGCGATTTGCCCAACCTCGATGCCGACATTGAACGAAAACAGCGATAGGGGAATCTCGTGCTCCGGCAGCCCGACCTCGCGCAGCGCCCCCGCAAAGCCGAGCCCGTGCAATAGTCCGAACAGCCCGGACATCAGCCACGGCCGTCTGCTGAGCAAGGATTCTCCGCGCTGTGACCGTCCCGCGAGTTCCACGGCCAGAACGAAAACACTCGCCGCGATGAGCACCTCGACCGGTCGCGACGGAACCTGCGCGAGGCCCAACATTGCCAAACTCAACGTCACACTGTGGCCGACGGTAAATGCGGTGATCGTTATCAACAGCGAACGCGTGGAGACAACCAGTAACATGAGCCCGAAGACGAAAAGCAGATGGTCGGCGCCCGAGAGAATGTGCTCGAATCCGAGATTCGCGTAGCTCAAGCCCACCGCCCAGCGTGATTCGCGCTGCGGAATGACGAAGGTCGGTGCGTCGGCGCTTACGACACTGCGTACCGTTCGTCCATCGGCGAAGATGATGCGAACCAATGCATCGGTCCGAGTATCGGCCAGACCATCCACACCGACCGGCTGATCGACGATGCCGGTGACCCCGCAATCGACGTCCCAGTACGCGGTCAGCGAATTGTCGTCTTCCAGGACGTCTGCCGGTGTCACCGCTTCGCAGTGATCGGGTAAGAGGGGGACTTTGTCAGCGGTGCCCGCGAGCTTGTAGATAGACTGACGCCACTTCACACGGAAGCGACCGTCTTCTCTCTCACTAAGCTCGATGAGAGCAGGCGCCATCGGGTGGGCGTACGACGTTGTCGCGCCGCCAAGGAGCGCGAACAAAATTCCAGCTATCGCGAACCCCCGAGCCACGTCAGCCCTCGTCCTTGGGCGCAAGGTCGCCCCATTGGATTTCGATCTCGTAGGTCTCATGCAAGTCGGCCAGTTTCTCGCGCAGTTGTTCTTCGCGTAGCTCGTCTTCGAGCGCTTTGAGCAGTTGAGACCGTACAGATTTGAAATCGAGAATGCCGTCGGCGGTCGCGTCGGAGATGAAGACCACGTGGTGGCCGAACGCGGATTTCACCGGTCCGATCCAACCGGCGGTGTCAACGCCGATGACGGCCTGTGCAAATTCCTGCCCGAACAGTCGGCTGATCCCGTTTCGGGATTGGTTGCGATGCTCGTGTCCCATGAGGAACACGTCACCCAAAGCAATCGCGTCTTGGGGCGTCGGGCCGCCGTCGCCGCGAAGACTCTCTAGCGTACGCTCGGCATCGGCACGGGCCTGCTCGGCTCCGCGTTCCTGCCGACTGAAGTAGACGTGCACGATCGAAGCACGGGCCGGTCGCTCGTAACGCTGCTTGTTGCGTTCGTAGTACCCGCGCAGCTGCTCTTCGCTCGGCGCGCCCAGACCCGCGAAGCGCACGAGCATGCGATACTTCTGCACGAGCGTGCTGCGCACCATCGGATCCGCTCGGCTAAGCCCCAGCGCGATGGCGCGCTCAACGACGTCATCGGAATCGTCGTCTTTGCTCGCTTCACCGAGGTAGACCATCTTCTCCATGAGTCGATTGCGCACGGTGGTATCGCCACGATCCATACCCATCGATAACGCTTCACGATAAAACAGTTCTTCGTCGACAAAGCGGCCGATCATGTAGTCGTACTGCGCCTTGGTCGGCTCGCCGGAACCGCTCTCCATGAAGCGTTTTCGCATATCGGCGATGTCTTCGGCAGTGACCACCACGGCCGACCGGTCCAGCTGCGGCGTAATGGATTCAAGCGTACCAAAGGCCAACCTCTGACAGACAAACAGCACCGTACCGATCAACAAGAAGTGTAGTGCGGGAGAGCGGATCAAGCGTGTCATGGATAGCCTGCGGGAATCGCGATTCTTACGAACTGTTCGTCATCGTCGACGATCGAGTCGCAGGCGACATTCTACGGAACGGAGCAGCGCAACGCTACAGCACTGAACTGCGATAGGGAGGCGCCGGGCGGTGTTTAGAACTCGCCCCCCGCCCCTAAATCTGCGGCCAATGCGAGAACCCGGCTATTTTGGTACCGAAAGCCTCTTGCCGTCATAGACCCAGAGGGTCTCGTCGAGAGACTGGTAAGAACCGATCGACACCTCGAACTCGACCTTATGGTCGGTCTGGTCGGCAGCCGACAGATCCATCGCGATCGTGTTGATCTTGAGCTGATTCGGCTTTTTCGTGCTCGTCTTGAACAATGCCGTCTTGATGCCGCCGAGCGAACCGGTCGAATCCTTGTACTTAAACTTCGTTCCGTTGCCAACCGGCAAAAGCGTACCGGCTGGGATAGTCACATTGAAGATATCGTCGTCGTCGCGAAGCACGAGCATTAGCGCGTTCGTGCTTATGTCGAAGTCGGCGTCGAGACGTCCAACCGTCGCGAGAAGCTTGAGCTTGTCGTCGCCGCCGTTCTTACCATACTTTACCTGCGCCTTTTGCATGCCCGTGTCTTCGGGGATGTAGAAGATCGGTGACGTCCAAGCACGCTCCTGGTGCGTGTTCTCCCACGCGTCGGCTGTATTGCAGCAGGGCAAAAACTCGGTCGGAACCGATAGAATATCGCCGCAGTCCACCGCGTTGTCGTTACAGATGTACTGATGCCAGCGGCAGGTTGGGTTCTCGATGACACGTGCGTAGTAGCTGGCATCTTCGGTGGCGTCGAATTTTGGGTCCGACCACATCGCGCACAGGCTGTCGAAGCCTGTGCCCGTGGGTGTACACGTCGACAGATTGACGTCGGCATCGCTCTGTTTGGCCTTGTCACCGGCAACGTGATGGACGGCTTCACGGCGTACACCATCGCTATCCACCCAAGCCTTGATGATCTCGATGCGCTGAAGTTGCACGCTCGGATCACCGCCACCGCCCGGATCTTTGGCTGCGGTCACAACGAATGACGGACTCTTCGAGCCTTTGACGGTACCGATCTCGCCGCCCATAGGCACGCCACGGTTATAACCTTCAGTGATCAGGCTCGGATTCTCGCAAACGTCCTTCGGCATACGACCGCCGAAGAAACGCACGTTTATACGTGGGCCGCTGGTTGCGTACGTTTCTTTGCGACGCATCGCCGACCAGAGCGCGTCGCGCGAGTTTTCTTCGGAATATACCACCGCCAGGCCGCCGGGATTGGAGTCGATGCCGTTGGCGTTCACGTTCTCAAGCATCCATTCGCGCAGCATGTTCGTTGAGCCAATGGCACCATGCGTCGAGAAATCCTCTTCGTTTACCGCACCGGGAAGATTGCTGTGACCGTCGGTGCTGCCGATGAAGCCGAACTGGAAGGGATTCACGCCGAGAGCTTCTTTCAGGATGAAACCTTCTTTCAGTGCATCACGAACGAAAGATAGCGGCTGGAATACCTGATTGGTGTTGTAGACTCCGAAGTTCTGCGCGCGTCCCATGGACTCGAAGCGGCACTCTTCGTCGCTGCTCGGCCAGCCGAACTTGCATTCAGACGACCCCTTGTTCTGGAACATCTCGGCCAGCACCTCGAGACGTGCCCTCTGCTCCGCATACGCCTCGGTCATAGGACTGCCATCGTACATCGTGTTGGCAAACATGCGGCCCCCACTGGTGTTCGCGTTGTGGCTGATCGCGATGACCTCACAACCGTTCGCCAGATCGACGCACTCTGCGTCGAGGGAATCGAACAGGTCTTCAGGGTTCTGACTCTCGAACGCCGTGAATGGCATCGCCTGAACAACATCGTTTCGGAAAACCATGTTGCGGTGCAGATTGTCACCGCCCTCTTGCGCCGTGTACTCGTAGCCGATGAACGTGGTGAACGCGCATGCATCGCTGCGGTCGTAGTTTTCTTCGGCGGCGTCCTGCATGTCCTGCCAAACCAGCGTTGCTGCAGCCAAACAGTCTGCGTTCGTCGCGCCGCAAATACCCGTAAAACGATCCGGGTCCGGCAGAATCAGCGGCGCCAGAAATTGTAGAAAGATTGTCGGAATAGGTCCCGGGCCGGCCGGCGGCTCATCGATAAAGTCACGTAGGTCAACACAGAGTTGGTCATTGTAGCCGGCGTACGCGTTGTCGAAGCAGATGTGCGTTTCGCCGAACCCTTCCGCGTGATCGGACACGAGCATAAAATCCAACGGTCGGTTGATTTGATACGTCCGGAATGGATTGTCCATCAGATCGTACGGCGGTAGCCCCTGAACCGCGCCCTGAGCGAAATTATAGGAATCGCGAGGATCGGTACGCACACGGAAGAGCCGCGCATCCAGCGAAGCGCTTGTATGCACGTGCGTCTCGCCGTAATACGCGGTACGCACCGCGGTGTAATCGAGGCAATCGTCTCGAGTTTCCGTGCGCACCCAGTCTTGTTCGGGCTGAGCCGATGCAGAATGCCCGAGCGCTAGCGTGAGCGTCATTGCGACAAAGATCGTGGTGAGTTTCCGACTCGTTTCCGTCATCAGCGTAGTCCCAGCCCCAGAGAGCAAGCGCATTAGTGGTTTCACCCGGGCGAGAGAGCCGAGCGTGGATCTCAATTAGTATCAATCGTCACCTATTCTGACAATAGTTTTTCGCTCGCACCACCCAGTTGAAGGAACCCCCCGATACGCCATTACTCACCGTGCCGACAATGGCTACGATTGCCCGATTAGATGAGCACTCGGCGCTGTCGCTCAAGGATTCGCAGCCGAGAAAGGACAGCCGTTCCGATCCGCGCTGGATGCCCCAACAGGGGGGCTCCTGAAACCGATCGCAGTCTCTCGACAACAGTCAGCCACGGTGACAATAGTTGTTAGAGCCCAATCGCAACCCGATCATGAGCAACAAAGATTCCGTATCCATCCCAGTGGTCAGCAACAACACCACCGACGGGCGTTCGCTTCGCGCGCAGCGAACCGTGCAGGCCATCGCCGAAGCCTATCTCGAACTTCTTCGCGCCGGCGACCTCAGACCACCGATTCGCGACATCGCCGCGTCCGCCGGCGTATCCGAGCGAGCAGTATTTAGACACTTTCAAGATAGCGAGTCCTTGTTCGATGCCGTCGCGAAGATGCATCTCACGCGGGTCATGGCCGAGATCCCCGAACTCGTTGATGCAGGCGAACCGTTCGCCAAACGCATGATTTCCTATCTGGAACGATGGTGCTGGGTCTTCGAACGCGTAACCCCGGTGCGTCGCGCCGCGAACCTCAACGAACCGTTTTCGCGTGAGATAAAGCGCAGACACAACTGGGCACGTGGGCGACGTACGGAAGACTTCGAAGGGCTGTTCGACCGTGAGCTGTCGCGCATGAGCAAGCACGACCGTCGAGACATCATTGACGCCGCGAGCGCGATGCTCGGTTGGCCAACGTGGGAACACCTTCGTACACATCGCAAACTTTCGGTCGAGCGCGCGACCGAGATCATGATGCGCACGTTGAAAACGATTCTGAGCGGCCGTTTCTAGCAGATCGCTATTTCGGCAAAACCACGGCGAGTACTTGGTCGAGCGTCTCGCGCGGATCGGCGACCGCGTCTCGCGACCGCCAAGCGATGTGACCGTCGGGACGAACGAGCAGCGCGCCGTCGTCGATTCCCATCGTCGCCGCCCAAATTCCATCGACATCGAGAACCTCAGCACCGACGGCAAACACATCCATACGCGGCTCGCGGCCATCGGCCGCGTCGCGCCACGCCTGCGCGTGAGCTGGGACCGTAAACAGCACGTATCGGTCTTCCACAAGATCCAGGCTCGAGAATCGTTGCTCGTCTCGCTCGAGCCATACGTGCGGCAGTCGTGTTCCGGGACGCCCGTCTGCGACGAAGTCACGATACTCGTCGAGTACCGCAGTGGGCTTCGATCCGTCTGCAACGACAGCACCCGCCTCGTAGGTAAAGCCAAGATCCAGCGCCAGCGAATCGAAGTGGCCGGCTTCGCGATCCGCGATCGCCTGAATGTATTCGGACGCCTTCTCGAGCGTCAGCTCACCGGAAGCAATATGCCCGGCAAGTACCGCCGCACCGGGGCCGGCAATATCGGTAATTCCGATGACATTGGCCACGCTCCATTCGGTATTGCGCTCGGCCACCGGCTTGCGCTCGACCTCGAACGTATCGAGCAACGCTTCGCCCGCGTGCCCGGCAAGAACCGCCGCGAATTTCCATGCCAGATTGTGCGCATCTTGCATGCCGGTATTCATTCCGAAGCCGCCGGTAGGAGGGAACCGGTGCGCGGCATCGCCTGCGAGAAACACCCGCCCTTCGCGGTACGATGTCGCGACCTCGGCGGTCATCGTCCATGGTTTGACAACGCGTATGTCGATGGCGACGTCGGCCCCGATGGCGGCACGCGCAAGCCGCTTGCAGACTTCGGGGGTGAACTTTTCGAGTTCCTCACGCTCTCCGCCGAAGATGAGATGGAGCGACCAACGCCGACGCCCATCCATCGCAATCATAACACCCGGAGAAACGGCGTTGAGAATCCAATACAATATCGCCGGTCTATCGGCGACTATCTCGGCTAGATCCGCTTCGAAATAGATATTGGCGACATGGCCCAGCACGCCGATGCCTTCCATCGCAACGCCGAGCGTCTTGCGCGTACGACTGCTGGCGCCGTCGCACCCCACGAAATAGTCGGCCGAGAGTTCGTAAGCCCCGTCCGGCCCCTCGACCTGCGCGAGCACGCGGTCGCCGTCGTCGCTAAACCCGACCATCTTGTGCGAGAAGCGCACTTCGGCACCCAACGATTGCGCCTTTTCCGCGAGCAGCGGTTCGACGCGGTCTTGTGCGCAAGAGGCCGGTACGGTCGGACTCGACGTGAGGCGCAACAGGGCGCGCGCGTTATCGGCAAGCAGGTTCAGACACGCGAGTTCCGATCCCGACATCTCCGTCACCCAACGAATCTGACTCGCAACGGCCGGCAGCGCCGCCGCCAGAACCGCTTGATCAAGCCCCAGCGAACGCAGAATTTCCATCGAGCGCGTGTTCACGACGTGCGCTTGGGGGTGGTTCGTGGTGGTCGGATCGCGTTCAAGAACAATGCAGTCGACGCCGAAACGACCGAGCAGAGCAGCCAGAGTCAACCCGGTCGGTCCACCCCCGGCAATGAGTATCTGTGTATCGTTTTTCACGTCGACCGTTCAGCGAAGGTGATCGAAAAACGACTCTCCCTCGTCGAGCGGGCGGCGCTTGGTGAGATCTTCGTACGTCTCGCCCGCTCGTAGTCGGACCAGCAGTTCATCGGGATCATAGGTGATCCCCACGGGGTTTTTATCGAAGTCGGACCGCTTCATCCATTCCATCGCCTCCGCGGTGGTCTCGAACACATCTATCTGTAGCTCGATGCGATTGCCGGTGGGATCGTGGAAGTACATGGAGATCGTCGGCCCGTGGTTGATACACCAAAACGGCTCGATACCCTCGCCCTTGAGTCGTTCGTACTGGGCCAGAAGATCTTCGAGTGAGTCGTATGTGTACGCGAAATGATCCACTCCGACCGCGTTCTCGGGCAGGTCGACCAGCCCGGGGATCGCAGCGATCGCGATACGGTGGTGCTCGTCATCGTAGGAGATAAACGATATCAGCCCGTCGTTGTGCACGAGGTCGCCACCGAGAACGGTGAGATACCAATCGGTCATCTCCTGGAACCGCTCCGGCTTAGTGCGCAGAACAATGTGCGCGAATTTGCTTGGGGACTTGAACTTCTTGGTATCGGCTGCGGCCATTGTCGACAGCTCCTGGAAAAGGTTGTCCACAAGATGCAGAGTCTTATCAGTTAGTTCAATAGGATCGCACTTCGAGTGCTTCCAGCCCGTAACGGGCCATCTCGGCGACCAAGGGATCCGGATCCTCGCTCGCGCGTACAAGTAAGTCGCGATGACCAGCGTCGCCGATATTGCCCAGCGACCAGGCCGCCGCCGCGCGTTCGATTGCCGAATCCGAACCGACTGCCACCGCCGCTACCTCCGCGCTGTCGGCCCCGCCCACCGCCGCCGATACCCACAACGCTGCAACGCGGGCGTCGTTTGACGATTCACGCATGAACTGCGCGAAGCGCGCCGGGCCATTTTCGGTCTGTAAGACCGCCGCATGAACGACGAGCGGCGCGAGTCCCAACTCGACGCCGAGATGAGCAAGCGCGTCGTCGAGAATCCGCGGTCCCTGGCCTCGCTTGATGAGTTCCCACATCGCGCGCACCCGATACCGCGGCAGATCAAGCTCTCGGGACGCTTCGAGCAACAACGCATTGGCGCGCTGATCGGTCGAACGGCCGGCCAGATAGACCGCAAAGTCGCGCAACAAAGGATTGAGCCCCGGCTCATGCATCAAGTAATCGATGCGATCGTAACCGGCGAGATCACCGGGGAGCTGTGCAGACTCCCGCTCGGGCAACCCGAAGTTGCCGCCGACCCAATGTTCTTCCACCCGCGCGCGGCTGAGAAGCGTCGAGATGGCGATGATTCCGGCGTTGCGAACGAACGGGTCATTCGAAGCTTCCATTTCCAGTAAGACGTCGAGACAGCGATCGTCGGTGTAGTTGAGACCACGCCGTAGTGCCACAGTGTAGGCTCGAGCAGAAAACTGCCCAGCCAGCGCACCGTCGAGTAGGGCACAAGATACCGCTTCATCTCTCGTTCGACGCAACGCCCAAACGGCTGCGTTCCGTACGCTCTGGTCCGGATCGCCGAGCGCACCGACGAGCAAGTCTGAGTACGACCGCACATACCACCCGGTCGCTCGCTCGACGATCTCGCGTCGAACCACTGGATCATCCGATGCGAGGCCCTCGCGTAGTGCACTCACGCTGTCGCTCGGTCCGGATTCCTCGAAGCTGAGTATGGCGTGTACCGGTGGGTTCTCGGAAGCCTCAATGTCGCGGTGCCCGAGAACGAGAAAACGCCCCAGCCTAGCTATCGGCCGATACTCGGCTTCAATGTAGCGCTTGAGCACATGGTAGTAAGCGTGAGCGTGCGCGAAGTAGAGCTGTTGAAACCGACCTATCACGATCAGCGGCGGCGGATCGCGCCGCAGCCACGCGATTACTTCCGCTTCAACCTCTCGTCCCGGCCAACCCGGGAAGAAGTACACGTGCCGCGTCGGGTTGCGACGGTCGGCCATGAAACTGATCGTTCCCAGCGCGGGAAAGTAGAATACTTTTTCGTCTGGCGACGTGTGCGACTGTATGAAACCCGTAAGATCGTCGACGTCGGCGTACCAACTCGACGCACCGGCGTTGATCCACACAGGAACCTTCTCCGACGCGCTGCGCACGATGTCGCGCCCGAACACGCCCGGCTCCACCGTTGCTCCGAGCACGTTCGCCGTGCGTACGGCCGGGAATAGGCAAAAAAGGAACAATGCCGTCGCCGTACCGAAGACTGACCAGAGGGCAGAACTTTCGCCGCGCCAGTGCCACATGACCCGACCGACAACCAGCGCAGCCAGACAACCGCTCGCGGCCATCCCGCCTACCCAGTGCGCAAAGTCGGCGCGCGGGTACATCTGCAAATAGAGAAACACTGCCGCGACGACGACGACACCGAAGGCATAGTTTCCCGATGATTGCGGCTTGTCGTCTGCCGGCATCCGCATCCAAACGGCGAGCCCCAGCCAGTGAAACGCGATCGTGACACCGGGGACGAAGAATTCGAACGGAACGTTCATGGCCCGGAAGAAACCTTCGGGCATCGCGCGCACCTCGGCCGCACCGACGAGCACCGCCACGGTAACAGGAAAAGCGAGGGCAATGAGCCGATCGGGTCGGAGCCCCCTCTTTTTCAGCAGACCAGGAAGTAACCGCGCTGCGCCGATCACGACGAACAGGATGCTCAATGGCAGTGCGACCGGCGGATGGTTCAAAGCGTACGATGCTTCGTAACCCGAATTGTAGAACAGAACCCGCTTCAAAAACGTCTCTCTACCGAGTTCCAAATAGTAGAAGACAAGCCAAGGTGCGTTGATGAGAATGAACGTTCCGACGACGGCCACCGCCGCCGAGATCGGGTGCGGCATGCGAGGATCAACCGTCAATCGGGTCGCGCGGCGCGCGACGAGCAGCGCCGCAGCGAGTACGGGTACAACGAATAGTACGGCCTCGCGCGGCCCCGCTCCGCCCGAGAACACCATGACCACGCCCACGACGATGCCCAGCCACCACGACCACCACACGACCGCGCTCGGTGAGATCGGCCCAATTTCACCTATACGGCGCAGCGGTAGTGCCGACAACACGATCATCGATGTGGCTGAGAGCTGGAAGAGCCCCATGTTCGGTTTGAATGTAAACGCGAGACCGGCGAATAGACCCGCAATCACCAGCCGCCCCAGGCTCGGTCGCTCCGAGAACCGCAGCAATACGGCGGCGCCGGCGAGCCAAAGCAGCATGTTGTACCAGGTCGGATACGGCGTATTCGACATGGCAAAATCGCCTGGATGAACGGGGAACGCGCCGAGGCAGACAACGGCTGCGGCGATTCCAACCCAAGCCCGGCGCGACACCGACGCCGCGATCACGAACGCGAGCGCGACCGAGGCAGCGTTAGCGAGCGCCAGACACCAACGAATCGGCATGACGCTGTGGCCGAACGCGCGCATGATGAGCGCCTGCGAATAGTAGAACCCCGGCGTGTAACCGACGTGAAAGTCGCTATAGAGACGCTCGCCGTCGGCCAACCGCTCGATCTGTTCGATGACCGCGCCTTCGTCAGCGATGCTATAACCATAGCCTGTAAGGAAGCCGAAGTAGGCGAACGCCACGGCGAAGACGCCCAGCGCTGCGACGATGCGATGCACCCGCTGCTCGTCGTGATTCATGTCGCCCAAATCCATCTCACCCGCGCTTGCGACCGATGGCATGCACGCGCCCGCTCATTCCGATGAGCGCACCGCTGCGAAGAACGAGCTGGGAGAGAAAGCGAATCCAGCCCGGGATTTTGTAACGCTCCAGCGCGACGTTGCCCCCTTCCAGATGAATTATCTCATAGCCCGCACGCTCCATCGTGCTTCGCAGCTGGCGAGGGCCGAAGTAATAGAGGTGAGGCTTTACATAGAGCCGGTCGAGCAAGTAGCCCTTGCCGGCACCACCCATCCACACCCAGATGTCGACCAACAACGTGAACAACGAGTACTGACTCGGCACCGCGATCGAGACGAGGCCGCCAGGTCGAATCAACGAATGTGCTCTCTGCAAGAACTCCACCGGATTGAGCGAATGCTCGAGGACGTCGTTCATCGAAACGCAGTCGAAAGACTCAGGCTCATAAGGATAGTAAAAGAAATTGCCGACGTCGACGTGTACGTCGAATTCGGCCTTCGCCGTTTCTGCGCTTTGCGTGGTGAAATCAATGCCGCGGGGATCCCAACCCTCTTCTGCGCACAGATGCATGAACACGCCGGTACCCGGTCCGACGTCGAGCATCCGGCCGGGTTCCACGTATTTAGACAGCAGTGCAACAACGCGTCGAAAGGCTTTGATCACATTGTCTTCGCGGAAATCCGCGCCATAGGCGTCGAAGAATTCGACGGTCTCGCTGAGCATCTCATCGGCAAATGCCGCTGCCTCGATCTCTTCCTTCTCTTCCCAGGTGGGCAGCGGATGGACATAGACAACACCGCACCCGAGACAACGACAGAGCTTTCGGTATCCCTGGTCGTGATGCAGACGGGCGTCGGTCGCACCACAAATCTCGCACTTGACGTCGTTCATCTTGTTCTCGCGCACCGGCACTAGCTCGATCTCCCGCCGCTTGCGCCCGGCACCATCAGCCGCGCGAACGCCAAATCTTGCCGTGAAACCGCGCCGGTAGCGACCACCGTCGCAATGTAAGCAAGCGTGCCGACTACGAGAGAGATAGTGGTGTCAACTACGAGGCTCCCGACTGCGGCGGCCAATGCGACGGCAAAGATCGGCCTTAGTCCCGCTGCAAGGCAGGCACGTACGTAGCGACCGGTCGAAGGAATCAGGGCGAGCGATAGCTGCGACGCAATACTGGTCAAAACGGAGACCACAGCCGCGCCGATAAACCCCCAATGTTCGATGGCCGGAATCGACAACAACACCGTCAGTACGGAGAAGACCACCGTATTGCGCGACAGCGTACGTTCGGCGTGGACGGCTACGAGCAGATTCACCATTACCGTTCCGGTAGCGCCGAACAGAGCGAGCACGCTCAGTATCGCCAGCGCTTGCCCAGCGTCGGTGAAAGTCTCGCCGAACAGCGTCTCCATTAAAGGTTCGCCGGCGAGCATACAACCGACCACACCCAACCCTGTCGGTAGCAAAAGATAGCGCACTGAACGACGCGCTGTCGCGAACAGCTTGTCTGGGTCGGATGCCTGAAGACCGGTCATCAGCGGATAAATCGCCACCATGAGAGCTTCGGGTAAGAGCGTAAACGCGTCGCTCACGCGCGAAGCCGCACCGAGCAAACCGACGTCGATCGGACCACGCATCGACATCAACAAAATCTGTCCGGCACGAAGACTGACCGTGATCGCCAACGCATTCAGCGCCAGCGGAACCGCTCCCGCCGCCACCTCGCGCCATATCTTTGCAGAGTACCCCAATCCGAATGCGACACGACGACGTGACGCAATGGCTACGATCAACGTAGTAAACCCATTGGCCACCGCGACCGAAATGAACACCGCCAAGACGCCGGGAGCAATCATCATCGCCGCAACGATGCCGATGGTGAGCAGTACCGCGCGAAGGCAAGAGATGTAGAGCACGGCACGAATGTCAAGCTCGGCGCGAAAGTAACTGCGATACGCACCGGCCATCGCGGTGACCAAACCACTGGCGGCAGCCGCGGCAAGTACCGCGTCGGTGCGGCCGCCCGACACGGGCGCAACCAGCAGCGTTGCTACCACGGCACCGACAACCGCCATCGCGACCCGAAGACTGAGCGTGGCGCGAAATACGTGCCCCTTGTCATCAGGACTATGCGTAAGCGTACGCACGAGCACGGTATCGATGCTCTGCTCGGGAACAATCTGAAAAAGAGCCAAGTAGGCGATCAGAAAAGAGTACTGACCGAATGACTCAGCGCTGAGCGACCGCGCCAGATACAGGAAGATGGCGATCGGTAGAAGCTTGTCGACAAGCTGCGCGACTAAACCGTAGGTCGCGCCACGGGCAACGCTTCGTGGAGAGTCGTTTATGGTCGGCACAGCGCAACCAGATCGAGCGCCGAATCGACGTTGTCACCAGCCACGTAGAAATCGCCGGGCTCGATCAGGTCGTCCGCGCTCTTGTTGCCTTTCGCCTGTTGGCGCACCAGCAGCGCGAGTCGCGCGAACGCAAAATTGATAAGCCACTGCGGCAACATGTTGCGAATCCCTAGCGGATCCAGTCGCAGAATTCTCTGGATCGCTTGCTTGCGCCGCTCGTCGAACGCCGTGACCCGTTCGTTGCCATGAACACCGACGATCTCAACCGACCCGAAGACTTCGGCGAGCAACTCTCGCAGCTCTTCGGCCGTGTACTCTCGAACGTGGTAAGGATTCTCGGAAAAGGACATGAGAATATTCGGCGTGGTCAGCATCAACACACCGTCGTCGGCAACACGCGCACGCAAACCGCGAAGGAAGGGACGCGGATTCTCGATATGTTCGACGACCTGGAAATTAATGACGACGTCGTAGCGCTCCGTTCCCTCGGGAGCTTCAGTAAGGTCGACCTGATGGAATTCGAGATTCGGCTTGTTCCATTTCGACCGGCACGCGGCCACCGCTACTTCGCTATAGTCGACGCCGGTCACACCGCTCGCGCAGTCGGCCAGACGCTGGGTGCCCCAACCCTCGCCACAGCCTGCGTCCATCACGCGCTTGCCCGCCGCGAGCTGGCTCGCGTAGTCGTAGGCCGCCAGGTGCCTGGCCTCATCGTAGTCGAAATCGGTGCCCCAGCCGGGGCGCTCTCCGGTAAACGTAGCTTCTGCCATATTATCCTATCTCTAGCCGCTCATAGCTTGTGGCGGATGCGGCGGCTGAGGGTGCGTACGTGCCGCCGGACATACTCGGACGCGCTGACAAGTATAGCGTATCGGCCCGCGACAGGCAGCGCCCGGCCGAATCGAATACCAAACGAACTAGTCAAAAGGAGACGCGGTCAGCGTGCCGGGCCGACGATCCGGTTCGATGGCGGATTCGAGCAGATTCTCGACGTCCTCGGCCACCCGGTTCCACGAAAAGCGCTGCGCCCAATCTCGAGCACTGCCGACCAAGCGCTCGCGCAGACCGGGATCCAGGAGCAGGCGGATAATGGAGGTCGAAAGCGCATCGATGTCGCCGAACGAATAGAGCAGCCCGGTTTCCCCGTCGCGCACCGAGTCGCGCAAGCCCGGCACGTCGCTCGAAACCGATGCAACGCCGCAGGCATTGCCCTCGATGACCGTCATGCCCCAGCCTTCCTTTTCGCTCGTATTGACGACCACAGCAGCCTTACGGAGCCAGTCGATCTTTTCCTGTTCTGAAATGAAGCCGGTGAACGTGACCCGATCGGCCACACCCAATCGCGCGGCCTGCGCTTCGAGGTCCGGTCGTGCTTGGCCTTCGCCGATCACGACCAAGCGCGCTTCGGGAACCGCCTCGGTGATCTTCACGAGTGCACTGAGCATGTGGTCGGCGCACTTGTAAGGTTCGATCCTGCCAATCCATACAATCGTGGGCGCCCTGTCGGCCACCGGTTCACCGCCGCCGTAGAGCGCGTCGTCAATACCAGGCGGCAACACGGCAATGTTGTCGCCGCTCACGCCGCGCGCAATCATGTCATCGCGACTGCTCGGCGAGATCGCGAACATCGGCGTACTGCGATAGCACGCCGGGATGAGCTTCTCGCTGGCCCAGGTGACCGCCGCAATCGGAAACGACACCTGGCGAAAGGCCGTGGTTCCCATCAGGTGATGCACGATCGCAAACGATGGGGTCTTCGTCACCCAAGGGCTCAGAAAAGGCAGCTTGTTGAGCACATCGACCACGACGTCGGGCCGTGAACGTTTGACCGCAGCACGCAGCGCGAACGGTACGGTCGGATAGTACAGGTAACGATTAGCCAATCGGTGTACGCGCACCCCGTCCACAACTTCGAGCGACTTGCACCCGGCGAAAGAAGCCGCGAGTAGTTCGACCTCGTGCCCCTTGGCGGCCAGCCGCTTGAATATCTCGAAAACGTGAACCTCGGCACCGCCCGCGAGCGGGTTTCGCGGGTCGCGCTCATTGAGAAGTAGAATCTTACGCTTCGCCATGTTCGCTACCGACGCTCGCTTCTAGCCGAGCCGGTCGCCTCGCACGAACGTCTGACAGTTGCCCCACCCCCTCGCTCCGGTTTGCGTATCGCGAACGCGCACCATGCAATCACGAAATTGATTGATGCGCTCGGCCGTGGCGGGGTCGGCGCAGTTCTCGAAGTACTCGCCGTCGAGATGCAACGGCCCGCGCCAGCTGCCGTGATGTTGCCCATCGAATCCAAGATACAAACCGGTCCCCAAGTGAAAGCCCGTGTCCGAGATCGCCTCGATCTCGAGCCGACGATCCGTGCCGTCGGCCATCCTTATAATATAGGAACCGCCGAGCAGGCGGCTGTTGTCCCTATTGAAGCGCAATTCGGGCGTCACGTCGACGATCGGCTCGCGCGCGGCGTCGGCGTATTCGAAACCGCCCTGCACCTTGCGATGCACGAACCCGGGGCCCGAAAGATCGAGTACATAGTGGTGGTAGGCGTAGGTGGAGCCGTCGGTACGCTCGAAGAATACAGGGTTCCAGATCGCCAACACGTTGGGGACCAACGATTCGGTCGGATCGGGCTCGAGATCGACCAGCTCGGAGCCTACATCGGGGCGCACACCCCAGGAATGATCGCGCGTCGAAATCCACGTGTCGGGTGTGATCTCGGTGCGCGTCCCTTCGACCTCGACCCAACCGCTCGCGCGACCCGTCTGATGGTAGCGCACCTGGTTCGCGGTGGCGCGCACCTGATTGAGCGTGCGCCGGTCTTCCCGCTCTTCGACCACGCACGGCACGATCGATTCGAACAGCAGATCATAAGCAATCGGCACGATGTCGTTGGCGTCGAGCCGCACGCGCACCGAACGCAAGGGATCCACGACTTCATAGAGAATCGGCCCCACCCCGAGCGTGTCGGCATCGGGCAGCAGGTGGCGACTGCCGCGCACGGTCCACTGCTCCACACCACGCGAGACGCCGGCGTAGCCGTCGAAGACGTTGCGATTGGTATACTTTCCCAGACCAAATCCGATTTGTAGCGACCCGTCGCGCGCTGCGGCCATACCGCAGACCTTTTCGGTCCAAGAGAGGTCGGATTGACTGACGGTTGCAAAGGTATCGACGATTTGATGGGTGAAGCTTTCGTCTGCGGATAACAGAGGGCCGATGGATCCTGACATGAAGCGAAGCTAGCACAGGTGGAGCGGCGCGCCATCTCCTTATAGGATCTAGCTATGAACAACCCGCTGCTCACCCCCACACCCTACCCTCGATTTCATGAAATCGAGGCCGCTCATGTGGAGCCCGCCGCCGATACCTTGCTCGCCGATCTCGGCGAACAGCTCGAACAGCTGGAAAGCGGAGTACAGCCGACCTGGGAATCGCTGGTTCGACCGCTCGAGCACATCAGCGACCGCATCGAGCTGGTCTGGGGCGCGGTAATCCACCTGACCAGCGTCAAGAACAGCGACGCGCTGCGCGCCGCACACGAAGCCGTGCAACCGCGGATCGTAGAATTCGGTACGCGGCTGGGTCAGAGCCGACCGATTTACGACGCACTTACCGAATTGCGGGGCGGCGCGTCCTGGAACGACTTGGACCCGACCCAGCGACGCATCATCGACGGCATGATTCGCGACGCCAAACACTCGGGCGTCGGCTTGGACGGCGACGACAAAGGACGCTTCAACGCCATCGCGCTCGAACTGGCCGAGTTGGGCACGAAATTCAGTAACAACGTGCTCGACGCCACGAAGGCCTTCGCGCTCGATCTCAGCGATCCGGCAGATGTGGAAGGGCTGCCCGCCAGTGCGCTCGCGATGGCCGCACATATGGCGCGCGAAGCCGGCAAGAAAGACGCGACACCCGAAGCGGGTCCCTGGCGCATCACCTTGGATGCCCCCTGCTTCGTTCCTTTCCTGGAACACTCGCGGCGCCGCGATCTGCGCGAACAAATCTATCTCGCCTACCTGACCCGGGCGAGCGACGGCGACTGCGACAACGCACCGCTCATAAAACGAATCCTCCAGCTGCGGCGCGAGAAAGCGCGACTGCTGGGCTTCGAGTCATACGCCGAACTGAGTCTCGACGGCAAGATGGCCCCCGATGTCACCGCCGTGGACGCACTACTCACAACGCTGCGCACCGCTTCTTACGACGCGGCCACGCGCGACCTCGATGCCATTCGCGCGTTCGCCCGCGAGAAGGGCGCGCCCGAGGCCGACGATCTACGCCATTGGGACATCGCATTCTGGTCGGAGCGTCTGCGCGAAGACCGCTACGAACTGAGCGAAGAAGAACTGCGCCCCTACTTCCCGCTTCCGAGCGTGCTCGACGGCCTGTTCGGCTTGGCGTCGCGCCTGTTCGACATTCGCATCGAATCGGCCGACGGCGATGTGCCCGTGTGGCATGAGGACGTACGCTTCTTTCGTGTGCACGATCGCGACAACAAGCCCATCGCAGAGTTCTACTTGGATCCGTATTCTCGGCCCGCCGAGAAACGCGGCGGTGCGTGGATGGCCGACTGTGTCGGGCGGGCACGTGAAGTCGACGACTCGGTACGAATCCCCGTGGCCTACGTCGTGTGCAACCAAGCCGCGCCGGTAGACGGAAAGCCGTCGCAGATGAACTTCCTCGAGCTGCGTACCATTTTCCACGAGTTCGGCCATGCGCTCCAACACATGCTCACGCGCGTGGACTATCATTTCGCCTCCGGTATTCGCGGAGTGGAATGGGATGCCGTCGAACTGCCGAGTCAGTTCATGGAGAACTGGTGCTACCACCGCGAAACGTTGATCGGCTTGAGTAGGCACGTCGACACGGGCGAGCGGCTGCCCGATGGGCTGTTCGATAAGATCATCGAAGCGCGCAACTACCGCTCCGGCTCGAACATGCTGCGCCAACTGTACTTCAGTTTGACCGACATGGAGCTACACCATCGATGGGACCCGAGCAGCGATGAGAGCCCCTTCGACGTACAGCGCCGCATCGCGGCAACCACAACGGTCATGCCGCCTCTGCAACAGGATCGCTTCCTGTGCAGTTTCGGCCACATCTTCGCCGGCGGTTACGCTGCCGGCTACTACAGCTACAAGTGGGCCGAGGTGTTGAGCGCCGACGCCTTCGCCGCCTTCGAAGAGGCCGGCCTCGATGACGCAGCCGCGGTCGCAGCTACCGGCCAACGCTTTCGCGAAACGGTTCTGGCCGAAGGCGGCGCAAGAGCGCCGATGGATGTGTTCAAGAGCTTTCGTGGGCGCGAGCCGTCGAGCGGTGCGCTGCTGAGGCACCAGGGGTTGGCTGCGGTGACGAGCTAGACCCGGAACGAAGCCTTCAAAAGTTCTGGGCAAAGGGCCTGATCCGGAACGGCGGACCCGGAGCAACAGAATCAGCTCGCCGGACACATCAGCGTGACCGGAAGTCCCACCACGAAGTTCAGGATGATCAGCGCGTCGGTGGCTGTAACGACACCATCGCCGCTCGTAGCATCTCGGCGGCCCCGCTAAGGTCGCACTCGTGAGCCCACGAACCGAGACGCTCCGCCGCAATGCCGTTGCCCGACGCATCGTCGAGCGTGTCTGGCGAAGCTACGGACAGCCACCCGTGACGGTGGAGCTCCCTGGCGGGCGAACCATCGGCTGTCACGAGGCGCAAGCGGTCGGGCACATTAGGATCGCGAACTATCGATGGTTGTTGCGGGCGCTGCTCGATCGCGACCTTGCCGTGGGCGACGCGTACGTCGACGGATCCATTGCGATAGACGGCGACATCATCGCTGTTCTCGAGACTGCGCACCGCTCGCTCCCCCGCTGGAGTGTCACGCGTTCTCGATTGCGCGAAGCAGGCGATTCGCTCCCGCGGCGGATCTCTGGCGCATCGGCGCACCAAAACGCAGCCTATCACTACGAAACCGATGCAGAATTCTACCGGCTCTGGCTCGACCCAAGCATGACGTACACCTGCGCGTACTTCGAAGACGATGCGATGGACCTCGCCCATGCACAGACGGCCAAACTCGACTACGTCTGTCGAAAACTTCTTCTCACACCCGGCGAACGCGTCGTCGATGCAGGAAGTGGCTGGGGGGCACTGGCCATCCACATGGCAACGCACTACGACGTTACGGTCGACTGCTTCAATATCTCGCATAGACAAAACGAAATCGCCGCGGAACGCGCGGCCCAAGCGGGCGTCGCCGACAAGATTCGCTTCGTCGACGCCGACTACCGGTCCATCGAAGATTCCTACGATGTGTTCATATCGATCGGCATGCTCGAGCACGTCGGGCTGCGCCACTACCGCAAACTCGGCGCGATCGCCCGTCGCGCCATCGGCAGCAACGGGCGTGGGCTCATTCACACGATCGGTCGCGATTTCCCGATGCCTACGAACGGTTGGATCGCGCGGCGTATCTTCCCCGGCGGCTATGCACCGGCGCTGAGCGAAACGATGCAGATCTTCGAGCCGAACGGGCTGTCGGTTCTCGACGTCGAGAACCTACGCCCACACTATGCGCGCACGCTGGAGTGTTGGCTGGCCAATCTGCACCGCGAACGCGGTGTGATTGAAGAACGCTACGGCGCCGCGTTCTTTCGTCGCTGGGAACTCTATCTGGCGTCCGCTTGTGCGGGTTTTCGAACCGGCTGGCTCGAACTATACCAACTCGTGTTCTCCGCCGCCGAGTCGAACGCCGTCTCACTGGTGCGCCCCGCCTCGACCGGCAGCGCGGCCGAGAGCCTGAGGAGACCCCAGTGTCGGACAAGGGCGTATCTCCCTTCTCGTCGCAATACCGAGGACTTATCCCCCTCCGAGAGAGGAACTGATGAGTTCTTAGATGCGTAGTGCGGGCGCTGTCGTCGCCGTACTTTCCTCGGCGATCATCTACACACTGTGCTTTCCGCCATACGAGCTGCACCTGATCGCCCCGCTCGCGCTCGTCCCTCACTTCGTAGCGATCAAACGAATGCCTCCCGCCCGGGCGGCGTTGATGGGAGCACTCTGGGGGTTCGCCTCAGCCTGGGGAATTACCTACTGGCTGCCGACCACCATTTCGGTCTACTACCACCAACCCTATTGGCTCGGTCTCAGCTTGTTCAGCGCGGCGACACTCACGATGGTCGCGCTCGAGTACGCGATCGCTTCGTCGCTTTATGCTTGGGCAAGCACGCACATGCAGCGCGGCTTGCCGTTCTTCGCTGCCGCCGTCTGGACCGCCGCCGAGTTCGCGCGTGCGGGGTTATTGACCGGCAATCCCTGGGGCTTCCTCGGCTATTCGCAGATCGTGCTTTCCACGAACGCGTCCGCTCTCGAGACGATGTCGCTGGCACTCGCGCAAATCGCCGACCTCGGCGGCGTCTATACGATTACGTTCGTACTCGTGGCGGTGAACGCCGCCGTGGCAGGTGCCGCCACCACCAGCGGCCCGGCGCCAACGCGAGCGAACGCATTGCTCCCTGCTCTTACTCTACTCGTCGCAGCGCTTGCATACGGCGGTTATCGGCTCGACCAAGACGACTTTCAATCGTCACCGGCAGCGCCCACTACCCGCGTTGCGATCATCCAACCGAACTTGGATCTCGGCTCGCAATGGCGCGAAGAACTCTATGGAGAGAACCTGAGAGAGTTGCTCGAGATGACCATCGAAGAACTCGAAGCGCATGGGGCGGAGTTGGTCGTGTGGCCGGAGAACACGATGACGTTCTTCGTCGCCGATGAACCACTGTACCGGGCCGCGATCGCACGCGTCTTGGTCGATTCCGGCGCCACTTTGCTGGCCGGAGCCCCGCACGTGGATCGTGAATCCACAGTTGCCGAGTACTTCAACAGCGCGTTCGTACTGGGACCGGACGGCGCCGTGATGGGCCGCTACGATAAGACGCATCTGCTGCCGTTCGCAGAGTACTTTCCACTGAGTTCGCTCGAACTGCTCAATCGCAGCTTCGGGCGTGTTCGTCAGTTCTCCGCCGGCCGAAACGCCCGTTTGCTGGACACTCCAGCTGGAAAAGCCGGTGTCTTGATCTGCAACGAAACCATGTTCAGCAGCCTTGCCGGCTCCCGGGTCGCAGACGGCGCCGAACTACTCGTCATGCTCTCGAACGACAGCTGGGTCAGCGCTCCGATGTATGGGCTGCATCAACTGCAGATGGCCGTCATGCGCGCGATAGAGCAGCGACGCGACGTCGTGCGTTCGTCGACATCGGGACCATCGGCCATCATCAACGCGCACGGACACATCCAGACCGTGTCGGAACCCCAAACGCCAGCGACCCTGCGCGGCTCGATCAGCCCGCGTTCGTACATCAGTCCCTACTCTCGCCTCGGCGACGTTTTCGCCTGGGGCTGCATAGCGGCCGTATTTCTCGCCATGGCGGTTCGCCGTCGCAGCTTGGAAAACGGCGGCGGCTTGTAGACTCAGCCTTGGCGCTATACGACGCTCCATCTGCATGAACGACAACGAACGATTGATGACCGGGCAGGCTTGGAGAGACTGGTGCGACCGCCTCAAGGACGTCGGCGACAGCATTCTCGCCGATGAGTTTCCGCAAGATGCTCGCGACCGAGCGGAAGGGTATCGGTTTCTGACCCGTCTGATGACGCACTCGCTCGCTATGGAACTCGAGGCCGCCGATACCGGTTACCCACGATTCGTGCGCTACGAGACACCGACGAACCAGTGGGGCGGGCCGAACCCCGACAACATCTATCTGCGCGCGAACATCGATCCGACGAAGACCTATCGGGTGTGGGGCAACGTCGAGGGCGTGCGACAGCTCATCGTGTCGCTGAACGAGGGAGACCTGCAGCTCGGCGAGTTCGGCGTGTTCGCCGAGCACTCGCTCGACCAACTCGAGGTAGACGACGACGATCTACTCGAGTTCTGGATCTCACCGCAAAAGCAGAAGAAGAACTGGCTCGAATCCGACCCAAAGGCACGATTGCTGACGGTGCGCATCTACCAGAGCGACTGGCAGCGCGACCGTGCGCATGCGTTGCACATCGAATGCGTCGGATTCGAAGGTGAACCACGCCCGCCGCTCGCCCCGGACGACGTCGCGCGCGGCCTGGACCGCTCGGCAAGCTGGGTGGAAGCCTCCACAACGTTTTGGAACCAGTACACCAACACCGGGTGGAAGAACGCAACACCGAATGTCGCGGCCGAGGCGCGTAGTGCGCCGGGCGGTGCCGACAACATTCTATACGGAGCGTGCTTCTGGGATCTCGCCGACGGCGATGCCTTGCTGATCGAATGCGATAAGCCGGATGCCGACTACTGGAATTTCACCATCCATACGTTGGCCTGGCTCGAATCAGGCGACTTCGCCGAGCGGCAGACCAGCCTCAGCGGGCACCAGGCCTACATCGACGAAGACGATCGCGTACGGGTCGTGTTGTCGCACGAAGACCCGGGGACCCCGAACTGGATCGACACCGAAGCACGCAACCGCGGACTACTCGTGTATCGGTGGGTCTGGGCGCGCAACAATCCGATACCCACTTCGCGCGTGCTGCCGCTGAGCGACGTTCGCCAAGCACTGCCTACGACCCACCCAACGATCGATGCGGCGACGCGTCGCCGTCAACTCACCACGCGGCGCGAAGCGGCCTGGAATAGGTTTCTATAACGGATGAGTTGGACGCCCCCTCGACGCCCGCGTTGGGCCCAGCGTTTGATTGCGCACGGCGAAGCCGCCGGCGGTGCCGAACACTTGGTAGCGCTCGGTGTCGATGAACTCCTCGAAACCGCGCGCAGCCAGACAGGACTCGACGACTTCGGTGACGGCCCTTGGCGCGAACCGTTCGAGCTTCTCGTTCGCAGCCTAGTTGACGAGAGCAACCTTCATCTGCTCGGTCGCACGATCGTCAGAACCGAGATCCTTCAGTGCCTGCGCTCACGGCTGCAGCTTACCGAACTGTGGAAGCAGCGACCGGATATCTTGGGCAACGCGATCGAGCGGCCGGTATTCATCGTGGGTAGCCCACGCTCAGGCACCTCGATCCTCCACGAGCTCATGGCCTGCGATACCGATACGCGCGTGCCGCTGTTTTGGGAGATGCAGTTCCCATACGCAGCAGCGACCGGAGAGAACCGCGCCGAGGTCGCAGACCTGGTCACGCAGTTCTGGCACGACGTCCAGCCCGAGTACGAAACCATGCACGCAAACTCCGGCTATCTGCCGAACGAGTGCATCTTCATCATGAATCACGCGTTCCTGTCCGACCACTGGTCGGGCAACCATTGCGTTGCGAGCTACGAACGCAGTCTGATCGCGAGCGACCATCGGCCTGCCTACTCTCTTCACAAGCGTTTTCTGAAAACACTGCAACAGGCGGGCGGACCGCGTCGCTGGCTACTGAAAGCGCCGAGCCACTTCTCACAGCTGCGCGCACTGCTCGCCGTCTATCCGGACGCACGCATCGTGCGTACACACCGCGATCCCCTGAAGACGCTCCCCTCGACGATCAACCTCATGGGTACGCTCAAATGGATGCGCTGCAATAGAGTCGACATGAGCAAGACGATTGCCGCCATGCCTCCGGGGTACGCGATGCTCTTTCAGATGGAGCGAGATTGGCGAGCGGATGGAACGCTTCCGAACGACCAATTCATCGACGTGCATTTCGATGACATCGTAAAGCACCCGGCCGACACAGTCCGCGCCGTCTACGAGCGCCTCGACTGGTCGTTCAACGACGCACTCGCCACGGCGATCACCGACTACGTCGCCAAGAAGCCAAAAGGATCACGCGGCGTACATCGCTACTCGCTGGCCGATATCGGCTTGGACGCTGCCGAAGAACGGCAACGCTTCGCCGACTACACGGCACACTACGGTGTACGTGAAGAGAACGACTAACGATCAGTCGTCGAGCACTGCGCTCGCCTGAATCTCCAGGCGCAGCTGCGGCAGCACGAGAGACGATACCTGCACCATCGTCTGTGCCGGATAGCGCTCGCCGAAGAACTCCACGAGTACTTCGGAAATGATGCGCGACTCCGAAATATCGGTCGTATACAGAGTCAGATGGAGCACGTTCGGCAGCGAGGAGCCGGCTGTCTCCAGTACGTTTTTCAAATTGGTGAATGCTTGACGGGCCTGCTCACGGATTTCCGGCGGGATGTGCATGTCTTCGATCCGCACCCCAACCTGACCCGAAGCCTCGACACGGTCGCCGGCCACGACCGCCTGCGAAAATTTGAACGCGTCGCGAATACTCTCGCTCCCTTCCGGATCGATCATTTTTGTTTTAGGCACTTTTGGTCCTCCACGATGTCGCTAGATGTCTGTGCGCGCCCTGTGTTACGCGCCCATGCGCGCTATGGCCACAGGGGGCGTGCACAAGCAGGCTTAATCTCGTGTGTGTAGCCCACGACTACCGGCGTATGACCGGGCGAACACTGCTTTTACGGCCACTCGGCGGGCCGCTAGTCGAGCTTGGCTTGGAAGCGATCGGCGTCGTTGCGTTTGAACGGTGCGGTGTAGGTAGCACTCATGCACGTACCGTTCGCGAGGTTGCGTAACTCGGTGGTAACCGCCGCGGTCGGGGCCAACGGCAATCCGCTGACATCAAGGTTCCCGCCCTTGCCGAGCACTTTCATCTTGGCTTTTCCTGTGCCGCCCGCCTTCATCTGAACTTTCGTCAGACCATCGGGCGTTAGTGTTTTGTCCTTGTACTGGAGCGTGGTGCCGCCCTTCGCCACCCAATCGCTGCCCGAAGGAGCCGATGCGCTCATATAAACCGAAACGCTCGAGCCGTTGTCGATGAGCACACAAAATACCACGTCATCGCTTGAGGTCGGATCGCCGAGTGAAGAAAATAATACTTCAGGACCACGTCCCCACTTCCACGTCAGTTTGTCCTTCGCGCCCTTGTCGGTGAGCTTGATCGACGAGCCGCGCGAACCGGGGTCGGGCACAAGGCAGATAGGATCGGGTGCGGTCAGTCCAACGCAAGTGCCCCCACCGTCGCAAGTATCGACGGTAGTGCAGACTTCGCCGTCGCTACAAACGGAACCGGCAGTCTCGAACGCGCAGATTGCAGAGCAGCAATCGCCGTTGTCGGTGTTACCGTCGTCGCAGCTTTCCCCGGCGGTAACAATGCCGTTGCCGCAAGCCGTAACGGTGCAATTGGAATCGCAGCCGTCACCGTCGATGAGATTCGAATCGTCGCACTCTTCGCCGGCGTCGGTGTTGCCGTCACCGCATTCGGAGAGTTCGTCGGCGCCAACGTCGACGGCGAGACCGTTCACGCGAGTGTCACCATCGATATCGACGGTCCCGATCACAACCGCCGCAAGCGTATCGCCGGCGTTTAGCGCAGGTGACCCAACCGTAAGATGCAGATCGCCGTTGCCCGGATCGGCGAGTTGCGGGTCAACGAACTGGCTGTTCGCGTCGTTACCAGTGCCGGCGTTCCAGTCGGAAAAACCTTCATAGAAAGTATTTTTCCAAGCCCACTCCGACGACGCGGCACCGCCGGCGCTGAAATACAGATTGTAGTCGACAATATTGCCGGTATTCGCCGTGTAGTAGTTCGTAATGAACACATTTTGCGAACCCGCAAACATGATGTTGTTCTCGATCGTGTTGTTGCGCGTGTCGTACTGGACGAGCATCTCGCCGGATCCCGTCTCGTCGGTGTCGTTGCGATAGAACGTATTGTTGACGACCACACAGTCTTCGGTGCTGCCGCGATTGGTATTGTAACCGCCCATGGCAAGGCCGGTCACGTGGCAGTCGTAGACGAAATTGTTGCGCACCGTGATCTCGCTGGTCGCCTTACCCGAATGCTCGCTCGCGATTTCGATACCGATGTTCACGTCGTGAACTATATTGCGCTCGATCACGATTCGCGTACCGCCGTCCACGTAAATGCCGTCGGCCGAGCGATCACCCCCGTAGGCTGGATTGCCCAGCGAATCGATGTTGTAGACAAGGTTGCCCGTCACGACCCCATCGCGCGCACGATCGAGCGCATCGGGGCAGCCCCCGCATTCCCCTTCGAAGCCGATCATGTCGATGCCGATATTGTTGTTGTCGTGCACCGTATTGTTCGAGACGACGAAGTTCTCGACATTTCCGTTCAGCACGAGCGATTCACTCCAGCCGAGCACACAGTCACGCACGGTATTTCCGTCTATCAATAAGTTGTCGATCGAGCCCGCGCCGCTGGTTCCGTAGGCGGCGATGCCGTGTGCCCCACAGTTACCGCAGCCGTTGTTTTCGATGTTGTGGACGACGTTGTCGCGCAGCTCGATGTTGCTCGCCTGACCACGCACCCAAATACCGGCGGGAAAATCGGCACCGCCCGAAGCCGTGTAGTTACGAATCTCGAAGCCCACCACTTCGATGTTCGAGACATCTTCGATGTACACGAGACCGGTCGTTCCACCGACCGCAATGCCGGTGCCGTCTATGACCGGCGAATGCCCGGCGGCCGCCTGCAAGACGATCGGATTGCCGACCGTGCCACCGGCCGAGAACGCGACGCGTTCGTTGTACACACCGGTCTCAACCTCGACGGTATCGCCGGCACCAGCCGCGTTAACGGCGGCCTGAATCGTTGCGTGGTCGTTGGGGACGTTGATCGTCGCAGCCGACGCTACCGGTACGCCTGCCATGAACGCGAATGCGCAAACAATGAAGCCGGACGAGACGAGAGAAAGTCGCATGCGGTTGATTCCTAGTGGCGAGCCAAGAGTCACGCGGTGCCTGATCGCCTGAGCATAACCCGCACGATGACAGCACAAACCTCGCCAGTCTAGCGAGAATCACCCCAAACGAGGCCGTCTCCCTATTCTAGAGGCAGGCGACGGCTTTCGACATTGGCACCCCAGCAGCTGCCGCAGCGTCTGCGGCATACGCGTCACCGCACTCATCGGCGAGAATTTGTCGTCTGGCGCGCGCAACCAAGATGCTCGCCCAAGCGTTCCGGTCCGTGCAAGCGCCTAGCGACCGGCAGCAGCCTCCACATCGATCTCCGTGCCGGTCTCGGCAACCGACACCTCCCACAACGTTCGAATCCCGCTGGCAAGGTCGATCCGCCGAAGGATCGGTCGACGCACCGGGGCACCGTTGTTGACGAAGCGCGGGGCGTAGAACTCACCGCCCTTCGCATTCGGATCGGTCGCGGCCCGAATCTGCGGCATCGCGCCCTGGGCGGGCGTCATGCCGGTCTTGCCCGCAAGCACGTGGAAGAAGCGCTGACTCGCGCCACCGTCTGTGGCCGACACGCTGGTTGCCTGTAGTTCGGTATCCGACAAACCCGGATGCGCCACGAGGCTCGACACGTTTACACCGGCGACGTCGAACACACGCTGCAGGCCGATGGCAAAGTGAAAGTTCGCAAGCTTCGATTGCCCGTAGGCCTTCCACGGGCCGTAGTTGCCTTTCATGTGCGGATTGCTCGGATCTACGGCGAAACCCATGTGGTGGGCGGTCGAAGTAACCGTAACCACCCGTGCAGCGGCGGCGCGCAGCAGCGCGGGCAGCAGTTCTGCAGTGAACACCCAGTGGCCGAGGTGGTTCACACCGAACTGCATCTCGAAACCATCGGCCGTCTGGCTCTCGGGCGGCGCCATCACGCCCGCGTTGTTCACCAGAATGTCGATGTGATCGTGCTTCGTCAGGATCGACTGCGCGGCTGAGCGAACCGACGCGAGCGATGACAGATCCAGCGGCACGATCTCCAGACTAGCCGACGGATGCAACGCGCGAATCTCGGCCTCGGCGGCGGTCGTCTTTTGTGGATTGCGCGCCGCCATCACCACCTGGGCTCCAGCGCCGGCCAACGCTTTGACGGTCTCCAAACCGAGACCGCCGTTCGCTCCGGTTACAACGGCTACGCGACCACTGAGGTCTGGGATATCTGAAAGGCTATAAGCCATGAGTTGCCTCCAACGTCGACGCCCCTGTGCGCGCCATCGCAGATCATACCATCTGAGCAAGCTTGAATTCGCAGGGCCCCGGCACCGATCAACCGTTACTGGTGTAACCCAACCGACCCTCGCGGGTGATGCCTTCGATCCTAGTTGACGTAAACAACCTTATAGGTCGCTTCTGAGACTTCCCTATCCGCGCAGTACGCCCTGGTCGCTTTGCCTTCATTTTTACCCGATTGGGTGGGAAAATTGCCTTGACTATCTCTAAATTTGGGAATATTATCCCAAATCTGACGGACCGAGTGCCAATGAAATGGCCGGAAACCGACAAGACGGAGATAGGCAATGAATAGCAAACTCACAATCAAGCAGAGACACAGCAGCATGATGATCGCTCTCTGGCTGGCAGCAGCGGCGACATTGCTCGCCGCGCGCGGCGCGAGCGGACAGCCGGGGCAGATATGCCCGGCAGCGCTGGTTGACGTCGACCCGAGGCGTTCGGTCTTCGTAACCGAGCTGAACGTCGTCGAAAGATTCTCGCTCGAAGCGGTGCTCACGCAGCTGGCGGGGCCGACGCCACCACCGGGGTCGGGAGCACGGACACTGTGGGAGCAGTGGTGGGATACGCAGAACCCGAACCCGGGCCTGGGACTGGGCCTGAACTGCGATGACTTTGTCGACGCGTCGGGCAACCCCGCCATCAACGGCTTCCCCATAGAATGTCCGCGCAGCGAGGGGGCGGAGATAAACGTCAACCCCTTTGATCCGAATCAGCAGTCGTTTTACAAGCCGATCGCGCTGGTCAACCGCTTTGACCTTGCGCCGGTCGATGGTGCGAACTGCGGCGAGTACCGCATCATCTTTGCCCGCAAGTCGGGGGAGACGAGCATATTTGACCGCAACCTGGTGATCTTCGAAGCCGTGTTGAGTAACCCGAACCCAGACTGCGGGCTCGATGGCTGCCGGGCGATCGCCAAGTTCTGGGCGAAGCTGACGGACATCGACCGCCCGCGCAGACGGGCCAGGCGCCTCGAGCGTTTTTACTTCAGCGGCATTCCCGCCCACGACGTGGAGCCGGTCATCCAGGTTTCGAACTTCGGGCCGGGTGCCGGCCAGGTGCGCACCAACCAGTTCCTTAACAATGTAGGGCCGGTGCAGTGGCAGCTCAGGGAGTACAAGATGGTAGAGCTGTGTACTGCTCCTACCGGCCCCTGCCGCGTGCAGTTCATCCCGGTCAGCGTAAAAACCAATCCCTTCGGGGATCTGTTCGACGATACCTCACCCCTGCCGGTGGCGGCCCCGTTCCAGGCCCACCTGCTGACGCAGTTGCCGGACCTGCTGGTGCCCAATCTGCTCAGGTTCTCCTACCAGGTGCCCGGGGTGTTCAACGCCGGGCAGAGCAACTCGCAGGGTCCCGAGAACAACTACGTGACGCACTTGAACCAGGGTAGCGGCACGTTCAGCGCGAACATACAGGCCGAGCTCAACAACCTGGGTAGCGGGCTTTCACCGTTGCACATCGCGCGCCGCGCCATGACGCAATCGTGTGCCGGCTGCCACCAGCTGAACAATGGCGCGCACAGTGACCTCGGCGACAACCTGGACTGGCCGTCATCGCTGGGATTCGTGCACGTGCATGAAAGAGACACCGTGCAGATAAACGGGACAGAGCACTTCGATACTTCGCCGGCGCTGGATGATCTGTTTATTCCCGCTCGGGAGCGCGTGCTGGAGAACTTCCTGCGCAATCCTCCTTGCGTGCCGTGCGCGCTGGCGGCAACCGCCGACGACGACTCGGATCCGGTTGCCGCCTCAGCCATGGCGCCGCCACCGCCGGGATCTATGATCGTGGTCGAACCAGGCGAGATGGGTAACCCGGAGGTTGATCCAGCCGACGTGGAAGAGCTTGACACCGAACGGGGCGATTGGCGCTTACAGCAGACACTGGGCGGTCCTCGCAGGCTGCACTGAGCCGAACCGGCCGTCGCCAGCGAGGCCCGGAGGCCTCGCTGGCGCGATAACGTCCATTCGCATGACGCGCAGGCGTCATGGCGCCAGCTGTGCGAACGGGTCTCCCCACGACAAGCCCGCGTTTGGTCCGCTGGGAATGGTCTTCTCATCGCAGCGCGCCATGTAGGGAAAACCAAGATCGATGATCCCCATAAGGTCGCGCCCCTATGTGAATCACGTCCACCCCTCCAACAGAGCTTTGGCGCAGGTGAGTCCTGTTGAGCATCGGCACCGATGAACCATCGCCACAAGCACCGCCGTCGCTCCTGGTTAACACTTAGAACGTTCTAAGACGCTTTCTCTACTTCCCCACCGGCGCCTAAATTTCCTAGACGCGGGGCTTTTGTAGCCGGTGTCGGGCTGGGTCGGATGGTGAGCCGGGGGCGAGGGTTGCCAAGGCTGGAGAAGAACATACTGCGGTGCTTAGGGATAGGTCCGGAGCATTACGGTGAGAGACGTGCGTGCTCGCGCTGGGTCATCGCGCCCCGTACCGTTAACGGTGCTGGACCACGCGCAATTCGTGGGCTCCCCGAGAGTGGGGTCGGGCCAGAGCGCCGCGCAAAGGTCTGCCTGCGCCCCGGTGTATATCCAGCTCCCGTTGCCGCCACTGCCCACACTCAGCTCAGCCACCGAAGCGCAGTCTGCCCCGAGCTTTTTCAGCTGGGCCAGCGTGGGCAGTTCCAGGTCGCAATCGTCGGTCAGGCAGGCGTAGTCAACGCCATCCGACTTTCCACCGTTTAGTACATCTGCGAGGTAGGTTTGGTGATCGTCAAGCGAACGCGGTTGGTTGTCGGGCGAGACGTACCAGGCAATGCCGGTGTCGGCGTCCCAGACGGCATCGGTTATGTCTGGGAGTGGCGCGAAGAAGCGGAAGTAGCCGGTAGTAGCCGCGGGGCGCGGGGCTACCTGGCATCCTTGGCCAAGTTCGACCCGCGAACCTACCACCGCTGCCGTCCGCCTGTCCATGGATACGCCCCCCGGTTAGGTCGCCCCCAGCCATTCACTCCCGGTGTTTACACCTAGCCCGGCCGCGCGCTTCGCGAGCACCACGCGCGCAGCATCTACGAGGGGCGAGCCTGCCGGGGCTCCATGTCAGCGGGATCGATGCCGGCGACGGCCGCCGGCTTCTTCATGGCGTCGCGACGGAAAGGTTCGCCGAGTTCCTGGTTGAGCAGAACCTCGATGAACGTAGTCACTCCGTTCGACTGTTCCTTGCAGGCGATCTTGAGTGCATCGGTCATCTCGGCCTGCGTCTGCACGGTGACGCCCTTGAGTCCGCAACCCTCGGCGACGAGCGCATAGCTCACGTTCGGATCGAGCTCCGTGCCCACGAAGTTGTCGTCGAACCAGAGCGTCGTATTGCGCTTTTCGGCGCCCCATTGATAGTTGCGGAAGACGACCATCGTGACCGCGGGCCACTCGTCGCGGCCGATCGAACTCATTTCGTTCATCGAGATGCCGAACGCGCCGTCTCCTGCGAAGCCGACCACGGGTACGTCGGGGCAGCCGATCTTCGCCCCGATGATCGAGGGGAAGCCGTAGCCGCACGGGCCGAACATGCCGGGTGCCAGATACTTGCGTCCCTCTTCGAAGGAGGGATACGCGTTGCCTATCGCGCAGTTGTTGCCGATGTCCGAGGAGACGATCGCATCTTTCGGCAGCGCTTCCATGATCGCGCGCCAGGCGTGGCGCGCGGACATGCGCTCGGGTTCGCGGTTACGGGCTCGTTCGTTCCAGGTGGTGCCCGGGTCGTCTTCCTCGTGATCCATTTCGGCGAGCGTTTTCTGCCAGTCGGCCTTGGTCTTGCGCACGAGATCCTCGCGCTTGCTGCGTCCCGCTTCGCCTGCGTCGCTGCTCAGCTGTCCGAGAATCTGTTCGGCGACCTGCCTGGCGTCGCCTTCGATGCCGATGCTGACCCTCTTGGTGAGTCCGATGCGATCGGCACTGATGTCGACCTGGATTATCTTGGCGTCCTTCGGCCAGTAGTCGATGCCGTAGCACGGCAGGGTCGAAAAGGGATTGAGTCGAGTGCCCAAGGCCAGCACCACGTCGGCCTTCGAGACCAACTCCATGGCGGCCTTCGAGCCGTTATAGCCCAAGGGACCGCAGGAGAGCGGATGGCTGCCCGGGAACGCATCGTTGTGCTGGTAGTTGCAACAGACTGGCGCGCTCAGACGCTCGGCTAGTTCTCTTGAAGCGGTGATTCCATCGCTCAGGATCACACCGGCGCCGTTGAGAATCACCGGAAACCGGGCCGTCGAAAGCAGCGCGGCCGCATCGGCGATCGCCTGGGTGCCACCGCCGGATCGCTCGAACTGGACCACCTGCGGCAGGTCGATGTCGATCGCTTGGGTCCAGAAGTCGCGCGGTACGTTGATCTGGGCCGGGGCCGATCCGCGCCACGCCTTGAGGATCACGCGGTTCAGCACTTCGGCGATGCGCGAAGGATCGCGAACCTCTTCCTGGTAGCAAACCATGTCCCGGAAGGTCGCCATCTGTTCCACTTCCTGGAAGCCGCCCTGCCCAATCGTCTTGTTGGCTGCCTGCGGCGTTACGAGCAGCATCGGTGTGTGGTTCCAGTATGCGGTCTTTATGGGCGTGACGAGGTTGGTGATGCCGGGGCCGTTCTGTGCGATCGCCATGCCCATGTTGCCGCTCGCGCGCGTATAACCGTCGCAGATCAACCCACCGTTGGACTCATGGGCGACGTCCCAGAAGGTGATCCCGGCCTTCGGAAAGAGGTCGGAGATCGGCATGAAGGCCGATCCGATGATGCCGAACGAATGGCGGATTCCGTGAATCTGCAGGACCTTCACGAAGGCCTCTTCGGTGGTCATCTTCATTTCGGCTGCTCCTGTAAGTGTTCTGCGACTCGGGTCGCAGTTTGCGATAAGGCATCGTGGGACACGGCCGCTTGGTGGGCTGAATCGACCGGTTCGGACGAAACTTCGAAAGGCGCCCAACTATAGCCGTGCGATATTTGGGAGTCTACCGAACCTTTCGAATGCGCCAGGCAGCGGGTCATGCAGCACCTGCGAGAACCTTGATGGCCTGGATAACGTCGCAATCGATGCGGGTGGCTTCGGTAAATCGCTCGCCGCCGTGAACGACGCGGTGGCCGACCGCATCGGGCGCGAGGTTCGCGAGTGCTCTACGCGCTTCCGCCCAGGCAGCCCCCGAATCGCGCACGCGCTCGATCGCGCCGGCCGCGACTTCAACATCGCCTTCGGTCTCGAAGAGTCCCCAACGAAGCGAAGAGCTTCCGCCGTTGACTGCCAGGACTCTCACGGCGAAGTGGGGAGTTCCTCGCGGATCGCGCGCTCGACCGTCGTGGCCAGCAGGTCCGACTCGTCTGCGCTGAGTACCAGCGGTGGTGCGAGGATCAGCACGTTGCCGTAGCCCGGTGTCGTGTTGGTGGTCTTGCCGATGATCACGCCGTCTCGCGCGCAGCGCCCGACGACCGACGCCACACCCGCGGCGTCAAGCGGCGTCTTCCCTGCCTTCTCCTCGACCAACTCGATGCCGAGAAGCAGCCCACGGCCACGAACGTCGCCCACATTGGGATGGTCTTCGAGTCCGCGCAACCTTCCGAGCAGCGCGCCGCCGGTCTTCGTGGCGCGATCGCAGAGTTCCTCGCGTTCCATGATCTCGATGTTTCGCAGCCCGACCGCAGTAGCGACCGGATGTCCGCCGTAGGTGTTGATATGCCGCAGATGGCTCAGCTCGCCGGGTTCGCCTTCGAAGGCCTCAAAGACGTGCTGCTTGGCGACCATGGCGGCGAGGGGCTGGTAGCCGCTCGCGACGCCCTTGCCGAGAGTGAGGATGTCGGGCTCGGCCCCATAGAGTTCGTGTGCGAACGGAGCACCGACACGACCGAGAGCGGTGACCACCTCGTCGAGTATCAGCAGCACGCCGTGACGGTCGCAGATCTCGCGCACGCGCATCAGGTAGTCGTCGGGCGGCATGAGAACTCCGCCACCCGCGATGATCGGCTCCATGATGAACGCCGCGACGCTTTCCGCGCCTTCCCTTTCAATCGTCTCTTCGAGATGAGCTGCCGCGTCACCATTGCTTCGGTAGAGATCCGGTGCATCGACATGAAGAAAGCCGGGCGCGGGCGGCCCGTAACCGATCTTGCGTTCGGCCTGCCCGGTGGCCGAGAGGGCGCCCAGGGTGTTTCCGTGGTAACCGCGGTGGCGAGCGATGATTTTGTAGCGACCGGGTGATCCGGTCTGCGCCTGGTACTGACGCGCGACCTTGAACGCCACCTCGTTGGCTTCCGATCCGCTGCTCGTGAAGTAGACCTTTCCGGCGTAACCGAGCATGTCGAGTAGTTTTCCGGCGAGCAGCGCCGCGGGTGCGTGAACGAAGGTGGAGGGTAGATACGCGAGCTTCATCATCTGCTCGCGCGCCACGTCTGCCAACTCTTGGCGACCGTACCCCACGTTGACGCACCACAGCCCCGAGACTCCGTCGAGCACACGTTGACCACGCGCGTCGGTGAGAAAGACGCCTTCGCCAGACACGATCTCGCGAGGCATGCGCGCCTCGAGGCCCCGGTGCTGTGTGAGTGGATGCCAAAGGCTGTCGAGATCGAGCTTCGCAACGTCTGATTGGGACGGCATGGTGGACTCCCGGGTTCTCCTCTGAGTACTTCATGTCCAGCACGCAGAACAGCTGGCCGAGGAGACTTTCTGTCAGCGTACGCGATGTATTCGGCCATGAAAATCAGCCGCTCGAATCCTGACCGCCAGGGCATCGGCACCGATGAACCGTCGCCACAAGCACCGCCGTCGCTCCTGGTTAATACTTTGAACGTTATACGACGCTTTCCGTACTTCCCCACCGGCGCTTAAAATTCCTAGACGCGGCAGAGATGTGAACTGCAACGATGGCCGTTTCACTCGATACGTTACCCGTGCGAGATTGGGACTATGCGAAGATTCCCGTACGGAACTTTGGGGAGCACCTGGTGTCGCGCCATGATCGTGTCAGTCATAGCGGTTGGCCTATAAGGATGCGTTACGACGGTCGATAAGAACCTCGAGTTCGAGCGCGTCTGTTTGGGGGACGGAGTGTGTCACGTAGTCGAGAAAGAAAGCGGTGCCGCTTACTACCCACCGGAACACTACCAGTGCGGGTGAGATGGTATTGTCACGTTAACCTCAACTGACTGCCGGGTACGCAGGTCACAACGATTGGCGTGTACCGCGTATCGAGGAACTGACGACGATCGTGGATTGCTCGTTCGGCAATCCGTGTATCGCCCAGGCGGTGTTCGGCGCGACAGCCGCGTCGCGGGAGACGGCAAGAGCTTCGCTGATTCCCTGGTCGCGGCGCGTGGTAGCGAGGGTGTCGACGGGCAAGTACGAAAAGCGTCGTATAACCTTCTAAGTGTCAACCAGGATCGACGGCGGCGCGCGTGGCGTCCTCCGGAAACCGTCCGGGCAACTTACTGGGCGCTAACCCGATCAGCCAGTAGATGCGAGGGACGTTCGCAAGTACCTGTTGGGCGGCGCTCGCGGCGTCATGCAGCTGCTCGATTCGTTGGCGCGCTCGCCGCCCCGCGGCGTCGTCGCGGGACAACACGTGGTGGTATCGCTCGGCGAAACGCGTGGCTACGCCGTCGACCGCCCATGTCAATCCGAAAAAGATCGGTGTATATATCTCTGGCGGCGATTCTATCGCGAGCCACGCCATTTGTACGCGGCCTCCGGAATGCGCCGACGCCAACCGCAGCGCCAGTCCCCAACCGATGCCGTAGAGGAACTTCGATTTCGTGCTCGGATCATCGATTCGGTCGGCAATCTCGACGACGTGCGTGATGTCGTCGCGATACTTTCCGTACGTGAGCAATCCCGCGATCGCATAGCCCATGCGGCCGGCGAAGCCGACGACGTCGTCGCGATGCGCGATCGCATAGCGCGCCGTTCCAAACGTGTTGGTCACGACCAGAACCACCACAAGCGCGATCGCCAAGCGCCGGCGACGTTGCATGAGTTCGGCCAGGCAGACACCCAAAGGCAAAATCATCACGACGGCCCAAGGTACATAGAATCGGAAGTTTACCGGCGTGTGACGCGAGGTCGTGAAACTCGTCACGACGAGGAATGCAAAAAACAGCGCGCTATAGACGGCCGCTACCGCGAACACGTCCCTGCCGCGCTCGTCCGCAGTTGCGCTCGACCGCGTACTCCCCCCGCGACCAACCGGAAGGCCGGTTGCGAGGCGCGACAGAGAAAAGGCGACACCGACCGCCATCGACAACGCGATCACCCATGCGACGACGTGTGTGACCCAGGTGGCATCGGCCGGATCACCGCCGAGAGATAGGCCATAGGGCAAATCCACGAACAGGATGCGAAAGATTCTTTCGCCAATGGTGTCGTCGACCCATCTGTCCAACGGGCGACCGCGCCCGAAGAGTTCCCAAACGCGATCGAAACCGCGCCAGCCATAGGTCAGGTTGTAGTAGAGCCACGGCGTGAGACCGACAGCGAAGCCGGTTGCCGCGGTGCACAACAAGCGTGGCGAAGGCAGGTCGCGACCGAGCACCGCTACAACGACGCACGCGGCGACCATAATGGCCGCGCTGTAGCAGAACCAAACCGCCACTCCCGCCAGTATCCCCACCGCGAGTACGAAACGCAGGTTGTCACGCTGCGACTGCGGACGATAAAGTAATGTGCCGAGAAGGGGCAATGAGAAGAGAACGCTCTCGGCATGACTGCCAAGCTGTACCAAGCTCCAGGTCGCAACCAACGGAGGACCGGACAGGTAGAGCAAGGCCGTGATCCAAGCCGCCGAGCGGCCGGAAACACGATGGGCCAACAAGTAGAGCATGACGAGAACTGCACAAGTCGAGAACGCCATCACCATCTTGAACACGACGGGGGTTTGGCCCACGACTGCCATCACGAGCGAGGTGGCGATCATCATTACCAAGGGTCCGCCTTGATAGTGGTCGGCTTGATACTCCAGCCATGGATGAAAGCGCTGGTTTAGGAACTCGTTGATCGCAACCCAGCGGTAACTTTCCTCGAAGTAGAGGATCGAGTTCGGCGACCACACGATCCACAGCCAGCGCGACCCCAAGAAGATGGCGATGAGAGAAAGGAGAACGAAGATATCGGTTCGGCTCAGGCGCATGTAGTTATCCCGCAAGGGCTTGGGCTCAAGATGGCGCGGTCGCATCCTCTATGCCACACGCGCACGCACCGGGCTGGCCAGTGTCGGGTGAGTGTCTTACACTGGCGGGCATTCCGGCTGTAGTAGGGAACAAACAGTGCGGCGCATACGCTGGCTCGCCACTCCCAAGTCAGGACCGACGCCGAGGTAGCCGGGAGCCTCGACGCGTTGATGGAGGTTGTTATCGTAGGTCGAGACGCCGTCGCCAAGGCGTGCCCGCTATGTGGGCCGGGGCCGACCGAGCTTGAGTTCGAAGCGGGCCTTGTTACGCCGCCGCTGGTGCGTTGCGTTGGATGCGCGCTGGTGTTTCAGGCAACCGACCCGCCGCCTGCGCAGCTCGCGGCTGCCTACGACGAGACCTACGGGCCCAACCGAAGGCGTTTCGGCCGCTTGGTCGAGGCCGCCGTGCGAATGTTTCGGCTTGCTCGCGTGCGGCTGGCAGTACGTCTGATCCCCGAAGGCGCCCGCGTTCTCGATGTCGGTTGCGGTCGTGGTACATTCTTGGCGATGCTCGCCGAACGAGGGTACGAGGTACGCGGCTTTGAGCGTTCGTCGTCGGCTGCCGCGCTCGCCGGCACCACGGCCCCGGTCGACTTCGGAGAGTTTCGCCCCGGTTCATATCCGCGCGATAGCTTCGACCTCGTCTGCCTCTGGCACGTCCTAGAGCACGCGCACGAACCCGATGTCATGCTTGCCGCGGTACGCGCGTGCCTCGCCCCCAACGGAAAGCTGTTGATGGCAGTTCCCAACTACGCCTCTCTGCAGGCGCAATGGGGTCGCGAGCACTGGTTTCCGCTCGACTTGCCGCGACACATCTGTCACTTCACGCCTGCCACGCTCGCTAGACTGCTTGAGGCCGCTGGGTTGCGCATCGATACAGTACACACGGGGCAATGGGAGATGGACCCGTTCGCAGTCGTCCAGACTGCTCTGAACCGTATGGGAGTGCAGCGCGATGCGCTATACACCAGTCTCTACGACAATGCGGCCGCACGAAGTCGGGTACCGGTATTGTGGCGGCCGTTCCTGTTCGCATTCGCCGCCATCGCGGCAGCGCCTGCGTGTCTCTTCAGCATCATTGAGCGTGCACTCGGCCGCGGCGGTACGCTGATCGTCACCGCAAGCAGGGCCGATAATGGCAGCGGAAGCGATGCTGCCGAAGCTTCCCACGAGAGTCGTGAGTCAGGCTAGGTGATCGGCGGGGCGCGAGGGACGCCCGGTCCACTCGCTACCAGGACTCATGACCGGCTCCGGCTAAGCCCGCGGTCCGAGGGGCTCGAAGAGCCGACTCGACAGCAGACCGGCGCGCGCGAGACGGAAGATAATCGCCGTGGCAATGCAGCCGAAGCCGTAGACGACACTGCGCCGGAAACTAATGGACGACGATTCGGCAGTATAGCGCGCAGGGCAGCTCACCTCGCCGATCCGGAATCGGTGCCAGAGCACCTGCGCGAGAATTTGATTGTCGAAGACGTAGTCATCGGAGTTTCCATCGAGCGTCAAGGCGAGCAAGAGTTCGCGAGAATACGCGCGATAGCCGGTGTGGAAATCGGACAACTTTGCGCCCATCAGGACATTGTCGATGGTTGTGAGTACTCGGTTGGCGAGATAGCGCCACCACGGCATCTGGCAATCTCGGGCACGGCCGCCCAAGATGCGGGATCCGAGCACGCACGCGTACTCGCCCGAGACGATCAATGATACCAGGGCCGGAAGGAGCGCCGGAGTATATTGGTAGTCGGGGTGTACCATCACGACGATGTCGGCGCCGTGTTCGAGTGCCAGCCGATAGCACGTCTTTTGATTGGCCCCGTAGCCGAGACGTCTCTCGTGCTCGTGGATGAGAGTGTTGGGCAAGCTTCGGGCGACCGCGGTGGTCCTGTCATCGCTGTTGTCATCGACGACGATGACGAGGTCCACGAAGCGATGAGCCATCACCTCGTCGTAAGTACGGCGTAGGGTTGCCTCAGCGTTATAAGCGGGCATTACCACGACTACTTTGCGATCAGCATACATTCAAGGCCTTCCCTAATCGAGGTATCCCAAACCTCGCAGCTGTTCGTGCATGGCGTCGTCTACCGCGACCGGACTTTGCACAGGTGCCACGACGTCGCTGCGCATCTGCTCGAGTGCCGTGAGCAGCGTCTGCGTCTTTTCCGGCTCGTGCTGCGCGAGGTTACGCTGCTCGCCGGGGTCGGCTGTCAGATCGTAGAGTTCGGCGTCACCGTCGCTGTCGAGAATGAGCTTCCACGGCCAGCGTAGGATGGTGAAAAGATCGCGATCTAATTCTGGGCCCTTCAGCCGCACCGAAAACTCGAGACGGTAGACCTCGGCGAACACCTCGGTGCGCTCGCCCGGTGGTTGAGAGGTGAAGTCGTCGGGCAGCGAGAACGGAACCGTTTGCGCGACAATCGCCGGCACGTCGAGCACCGAGACCGGCTCGCTGCGCCTTCGACCTGCGTCGAGCCCGCGCGGATAGCGCACCAGGAAAGGGACGCGTATCAGCTCCTCCCACAGCCAGTCACCATGGCCCGTCTGATCGTGCTCGCCGAAGAGATCGCCATGATCACTGACGACCAATACCAGAGCGTCATCGTAGCGCCCTAACGATCGCAGCCCGTCGAGAAGTCGTGCGAACTGCGTATCGACGAATCGAAGCTCGCCGTCGTAAGCGTCCCACGGCCCGGCCTCAGCCTCGCCGCGCGCCAGCTCGGCATAGCCTTCGGGCGGATCGTAGGGCCAATGTGGATCGAAATAGTTCACAAATAAAAAACAGGCGCGCTCGCGCGGGAGTCCACCGAGCCATTCGAGGGCGCGGTCGGTGAGCACATCGGCTCTGCGGCCGCCGATCTCATCGACCGCGGAATCGACGGTAGCAAAACCCTGCATGGCCCCGAACCGAGGTGCCAACCAGGGGCCGCCGACAAACGCCCCGGTTGCGTAGTCTCGCGCGCTCAGAATCTCGGCAAGCGTCGTCTGCTCGTCGGCTAGCCCGTTGACACGCAGCAGATGAAAGCGCTGATCGGATATCTGTTGGGAGAGATGCATGCTGCCTGTGGCGTTGTTATGTGCGCCGTGCCCCAGCGGAAGCTTGCCGGTGAACATCGAGGCGTGCGCCGGCAGTGTCCAAGACGACGTGGAGTACGCACGTTCGAACACGGTGGCTTCGCGCGCAAACGCAGCGAGCGCGGGGGTCGTCGCAGGGGCGTTCGCGTACACGGAGAGCCGGTCTACGCGTGTGGTGTCCCACGTAACCAGGATTACGTCGGTCGGCACGCTAGCAGGGTCGGCGGGGCTATGACACGCCGCCAGCGTAGTGGCGATGACCAACGCGGTAGTGATATTGAGCCCGATGCGTCGATGAATCGATGTTCTCGTGCTGCCCGAGCCGCGCCAGCGGTACTCCAGCCTGTTCTCGAGAATGTGCGCGCTAGGTGCCACCAGCGACTAATGGATTAGCCTTGTCGATACTGCAACCTCAGCCTTTTCAGGCAGCCACGGTGCTGGTATTCTCAACCGAACAATGTCCCACCGACTTGGAGTCCTAATCCGTGTGATCCCTGTGGTGTGGGTCGTCGCTTTGCACGCAATCTTGCTCCGGCTCGCTATGGGGCAGGAGGCGCGCGGACTGGTCGGAGACGAGTATGGCTATGTCGTCGCGGCGCGCGGCTTGATGGCGACCGGAGAGCTGACGCTCGACCCCTTGTGGCCGCCGCTGTATGCCTGGTTCTTGGCGGGAGTGTTCTCGCTCGGCGGCCCGTCCATGCTGGTGCTGGCCGGCGTGCAACTGCTGCTTCTCGGCGTTGCCGCGGTGGCGTTGCGCTACGTGGTCGCCGGCGTGCTAGGTTCGGCCGCAGCCGGTAACTACGCGGCGATCATGATGCTCGGCTATCCGACTCTGGCCGCGTTCGCCTATTACGCGTGGCCCGAAGTCCTCTATCTTGCACTATTCCTCGGGGGCTGTGCCGTTGTGGTACGTTGGCCTGAAAACCTCGTTGCTGCCGGTGGTGCGGGGTTGCTTCTCGGCGCTGCGATGCTGTGCAAGTTGATCCTGTGGCCGTTCCTACCGCTGGTAGTCTGGCCATTGCTCGTCCGGGCGAGCGGGCGAGCGAAACGAGCGGCCGTGATCGTGCTCGTTACCGCTGTGGCGCTTACAGCTGTAGCCGCTCCCGTTTTACGACCGATCGGTGGCGCCGCTCGCGTAGACACTAACATCGCGTTCAACGCACTGCTGGGCTTGAAGGACACCAGTCGGCGGACTTTCGTCGATTCCATCGCCCGCCGCGAATACCGCGCGTACTTGGAATCGGCCGATGATGTAGATGGCCGCACGCGCATCCTGTGGTCCCGAATCGGTTCGCTGGTGGCTGAACAGGGAGTATATCGCCTAGTTCGTGACCAACTCGCCAAACAGTATGTGCGCCTGTTCGACCCCGAGTCCTTTTTTACCGCGCAGCTTCCCGGGGGTGCTTTGCAGGACGTACCTTCGGGCTATCATGGAGTCTCGCGTGGTCTTGCCGCTTTTCTTCGGGCACTGAGTTGGGCGAGCTACTTCGCTTTGTTGGCACTCGTCACGGTGGGCGTGGCAGCTCGGCCGTGGCGTCACATGGGCCGGGTCGAGCGCGCATGGATCGCCGTCTTCGTACTCTTTTTTTTCTACAATGTCGCAATGTTTTCGGTGCTACACGTCGTATCGCGTTATCGCATCGCGTTGTTGCCGGGGTTCTTCCTATTCGCCGCGGCTGCAATGACGCGATCCACGCCCAAGTCGCCGTCGAGTGAAACCCGTTGATCGCCCCCCCCCCAGGAGACTATAGTGTTACGATCACTCACAACGCTATGATGAATGACCTAACATACCGACAAGGCCGTGCTGCTATCTTCGGGCTGCTGCTCACGGCGGCGTTTATTGGCTGTGACACCTTCCCGCCCGACGGTGCACGAACGAAAGCACCTCGGGACTGGAACGTCGTTCTCATTACCTTCGATACGACGCGAGCCGATTTCCTCGGCTGCTACGGCCGTGAGAACGCCGGCACGCACAATCTGGACCGTCTCGCGACCAACGGTTTTCTGTTCGAGCACAGCCTATCGAGCAACCCGGTGACCCAACCGGCGCACTCGACGATCCTCACCGGTGTTTACCCCATGGCGCACGGCGTGCGCGACAACAGCCTGTTCAAGTTGTCCGATGAACGCGTCACCTTGGCAGAGATACTGCGAGACGCCGGCTGGGCCACTGGGGCGGCGATCGGCGGGTTTCCGCTGGTCCGCGAATTCGGTCTGGCGCAAGGGTTCGAGTTCTACGATGATGACATCACCGCCAACCGCGAAGACTTTCGCGGCCGGCCCGGCCAACGCCAGGGGCAGACTTGGTATGACGAACGGCCGGCGGCCGAAGTGAACGATGCCATTCTTCCCTGGCTGCGCGAGCACATCGACGATCGCTTCTTCATCTGGCTGCACTACTGGGACCCCCATCGCCCGTTCAATACTCCGGCGCCCTACGGCGTGCTGTATGCCCACGATCCCTACCAGGGAGAGATTGCGTACGCTGACGACAGCCTCGGCGTCATCCTTCGCCAGCTAGAGGCCGCGGGGGTCTACGACCGGACGATGGTCATCATGACCTCGGACCACGGAGAGGGGAACCGCGAGCACAACGAACTTACCCATGCCTTTCTTGCCTACGACACCACCCTTCATGTTCCGCTCATCATGAAAGTTCCGGGGATGGAGGGCGGACATCGTCTCAAGCAGAGGGTCGGTACAGTGGATATCGTGCCGACCGTCCTCGACCTCATCGGTGTCGCAGGGCCCGACGATCTACAGGGCCGGTCGCTGGCGTCGATCATGGGCGAGCCGACGCGTGACGACGAACCGCCGCCGCAGTACTACTCGGAGAGCTTATCCCCCCGGCTCACCCACGGTGTCGGCGAACTACGGGTGCTGTACGAGGGCACCTGGAAGTACATCCACGGCCCCCGGCCGGAGCTCTTCGACGTGGCACAGGATCCGAAGGAGCTTCGGGACCTGAGCAGTCAACATCCCGAAGAACGGGCGCGCCTCGAATCGGCGCTAGGGCGCTTCATTAGTGAATACGCGAGCGCGGAGGCGGTCGACGCTGCACATGAGGTTGACGAGGAGACGCGTCGCCGCCTAGAGGCACTCGGCTATCTCGACACCGGCGGCGAGGGGGCGCAGGCCGTCGAAGAGACTCTGATCAGCGGTGGCATTCCGCCCCAGGATCGTGTCGGCGACATCAATCTCGCCACGCGTTTGCGCGGTCAGATCGGCGGCGGCGAGTTCGGTGCGGCGCGGGCAACGGTCGGGCGGCTGCTCGAGGGCGCGCCCCAGAACGCGTTTTATCGCGCCATGCTTGCGCGCGTGCTCGTCGGTCTGGACGAGCCACTCGAAGCAGCCGCGGTTGTCGAGGAGACCGAGCAGCTCGGCGGCTCGCAGCAGGCGGTGTTGCTTGATGTTGCCAAGACTATCTTCGACGCAGGCGAGCGCGAGCGCGGTCGCCTGCTGGCCGCAAAGATCGTCGCTGCGGAGGACACGGCCGTCGGCCGCGTGTTGCTCGCTTCGATGGCGCGTGAGGTTGGTGATGCCGAAAGCGTCATGCCCGAGCTCGAGCGTGCACTGGAACTCAACGACGATCTCGTCCCGGCGTACATTGAGATGGCGACGCACCAGCTCGATACCAGTGATCTCGATGGCGCCGAACGGACGCTCAGGGAACTGTTCAAGCGCCATCCGCTCGAGGTGCGAGGTCACGTCGGCTGGGCGCGGCTGCTGCGCGAGCGCGGCGAGAACGAAGCTGCGCTTGCACGCGTCGACCGCGCTATCAATTTGGCACCGACACAGTGCGACGGGCGCATAGAAAAGCTGCGGATACTCGTTAATCTTGTGCGTGCCGATCAAGTGAAGAAGCTTCGTCGAGAGATTGGCCGGCTCTGTCGCGACGATCGATTGCTCGCCGAGGCGCGAGCGCTCATAGGGGAAGAATAATGCGAGTAGCGACGTTGATTGCAGTGGCGGCCCTAGCCGTTTGCGTAGGGTGTCGTCCCTCTGACTCACCGAATACCGAGCCGCAGCGGGCCGCGATGAGCGACGATACGAACTCAAACGTCGCTATCTGGAATGGCGGGCAGGCTCAGGCTGTGGAGGTCGAGCGGCGCTTACACGAGGTACCGCACCGGCGCGACGCCACCGACGGAATGGATGCCGACGCCCGCATCGAGGCGCTCGTTGAGCGCTACCGTATTGCCTCGCGAGCGCTGGTCGTCGATTCGATACTCCTTGAGCGAATGTCTGATCGCAACGCGGCGCTTGCGGAGCTGGGTCTTACCGACCGCTATGCCTCCATGCATCGCGACGCTCTCCTGCAGGCCTATCTGCAAGAACTAGCCGATGGCATCGAGATCGGCGACGACGAGGTCGAAGCGTACTATGCAGCTAACCCCGAGCGCTTTAGCATTCCGGGGAAGGTCGTTCTCTGGAACATCTACCGGCGACATGAGGATCCCGACGATCCGGCAGCGACCACCGCGCTGCTACATTCGGTCCGCGAGCGCTTTCTCGCCGGCGAGACTTTCTCCGCGTTGGCGCGCGAGTACTCGCAGTCCGAGACTCGGTTGCGAGAGGGGCTCGTGGGTGAGTACAAGGAAGGCGAATTGCCGCCTAAGCTTGCAGAGATCGTCTTTGCGTTGGGTGAACACGAAGTAAGCGAGCCGGTCCCGGTCAAAGACGGTGCTGTGCTTCTGCACGTATCCGAGAAGACTGCCGCCAGCTCGCGGAGCTTGAGCGTAGCCCAACCGCGCATCGAAGGGTGGTTGCGGCGCCGAGCTCTGAATGATGAGGTGGCGGAACGAGTCCGTGATCTCACGCCGCCTGAAGGTTCGATGGTCCTCTCGAGCACCGAACTCGAAGAGGCGCTGGAGGGCGCTGATTCCGAACAAGAGATTCTGGCGATCGGCGAGTTCAGGGCCACCGCGCTTGACTTCGCCCTGTTCGCGAAGACGGTACCGTGGCCCAACACATTCGACCCCAACGATCCCCCCGATGAGACTGCCCGTAAACTACGTGTTCATAGCTACCGTCGCTTCGTCGAGCAGGCGTTGCTTTACGGTGAGTTGGTAAGAGCCGACGACCGCGCGCTTGCCCCGGAGCTACGAGACGGGATAGAGGAACAATTAGTCGAAGCTCGCGACCGAATGATCGCTGACGAGGAGATTCGCAGACGCGTCGAAAAGCTGGCGGATACAGACGAAGGACAGCTCCGGACTTTCTACAACGACAACCTACATCATTTCCAGACCGCACTGCGACTACGAGTGCGCCGGATCAGCGTTCCTATTGACGAAGACGATCCGACTGGACAGATGGCGACGCTGGAGGACATCCGCGAACGGCTGGTCGACGGCGAGTTGACGTTGCAGGCGGCCGCAGCCGAGATCGGTGGCGCGGTCACGGACCTCGGATGGCAGGAATCGCGCGACCTCTCTGCGAACGCGCACACATACGTGCTGGAACTCGGCGGAGTTGGTTTCGCGATTCCTTACGTGCACGAGGAGCAGGAACTTCACCTATTGCACGTCGAGGAGCGCGAAGACCCTCGTGTGCTCGAGTTCGCGCAAGCTCGCGAGCGTGTTGCGGAGGAGTACCTGCGCCGCAACCGGCAAGTCCTCGCGGAGCAGGTCATCGAGCAGGCACTCGCTGGAGCGCAGTATAGCTTCAATCCGGCAGTCGTACGGCGCCATCTAGCACCACCACCGTCATGACTCGGCGGCGCCGCGCGTTGGCCGAAAAGTCCTGCCAAGCGCGATGACCGACTCAGCGACGCCGATGTTTCGGTTTTGAGGCCTGCAGCGGCGTGAAGCGCTCACGTACGTTATTGAGCGAGATGCTCTCCACGTAGTAGTAGTAGATCTTTCCTTCCTCGATCGTATCGTCAACGAATTCGTACTGATGAGGCATGTCGTTCTCCATGCCGCTTTGAATCGGTCGCTGTGTGAGGCGTTCAAAGCGGCCGTCGGTGCTGTCGCCGCGGTAGACGTCGAAGCCGAAGTTGTCGCTTTCGGTTGCCGTCGCCCATCGGATCGTATTTTTGAGGGGAGGGCCGTCGTCTGCGGCCTGTCGCATCGGCGAGCACGCGGCAAGCGACAGCAAGAAGCACGAGAGCACTGCGCTGGAAACCCATCTAGAGGTCATCATCGTTCCACCAATTCTGCCTACACCGGGCCGGTTCGCAGGTAGCCGATCGCATCGCCCCCGGAATCGGGATTCCAGACGTAGACGCGCACGGCGCGGATGCGGGCCCGAGCTGCGGTCGGCGCCGTAGCGCTGATTGTTGCCTGGGCAACTGTATGACGCTCTGCATGGATGACTTTATCTTCTTCGTCAAGCCATTCGAGCACTAGTTGGCCGCCAACATCCTCGGTCGCGATCGACGCGCTGACCTGTAGTACCCCCGGCGTGCTCACGTCACGCCTCAGACTGACGCGCCGAGTAGGCACCGGCAACGGTAACGCCGGGTCGCCGAGGAGGTTGTAGGTATACAGGTTATTGAGATTCCTGAGTCCGCGCTTGGCGGCGACGAACGCTTCACCGACCGTCGTCGGCTGACTCAGCTGTTCGATGAGGTCCTCGCTGAATTGTTGTGATGGACTGTTCCGCCACGAGGCACCGATCAGTGCCACCGCACCGCGGTCGGGAAGGCGCAAAAATTTTTCCCCGATCGAATCCGCGCTCGGATGGTCGAAGGGCGCCGTGAAGCAGGTCATAGACAGCACAATCGGTAGGCGCTTATTCGGCCTTAACCGATCGAGATCGGTCATCGTGAACAGGTCGTGGTTTTTCTTGAAGTTAGGCGGCCCCGTCCGCCAGATGTGTCGGCCGCCGTGACCAAGGAAATGGACCAACAACTGGCCCTCGTCGAATGCCTCGACCAACCGGTTCTGATGTTCTGCATTGTTGGGCTCCTCGGGCAGCGGATAGATGAAGGACCCGGCGAACCCGACATCGGCGATAACTTCGTGAAGCTGCTCGGTTCGCTTATGCAGATGGGACTGCTCGTTCGTGATCCACAGCACATTGCGGCGCCACGGCCCCGGCGGCGGCGCGCTCGCGTAGGCTACGGACTTACGGACGATGGCGGCTACCTCCTCAGGCGTTACGACCGGGAAACGGCCGACGGCGAGCTCGGCCGTTCCATCGTCATCAACGTCCGCGAACATATGATCGCTGGCGGCGTGCCCCTGCGAGGAGTGGTACGTCATCGTGGGAACGAGGTTACGGACGTTGTAGCCCTCGGCGTCGTACATCGGTACACCGTGGCTGCGACGGTCGAGGAACGGCGCGCCCTGGACCAGCATCTGATTGACGAACGGCGCATAGTTGCGTGTGTCGCCGGTAGCATTTTTTGTATCCCAACTGGCATCGCCGACCAGCAGGACAAAGCGAAGTGTCGGCGGCGCCCAGTGCGCGTGGGCGTATGCGATGAAGCGGTCGATTGCCCGTGGATCGACGATTCCGTGATTGAACTCATCGTAGACATCACCAACGTCTACGACGGCAACGTTCAGCCCACGACTTCGGTGAAATGCAGCCAACGGTGCGATGGCATCGAGCAAGCTTCGGTGCGCGATCATCAGGTAGTCGGCCTGCTGCGAGACGACACGTAGTCGTGAGGGGGTGTCGGCGAAGATACCTGCTACCTCGCCGAGCGCACCATCGGCGACAAGGTGGAGCGTCGTGGAGCCCGCCGGTGCGTCTAGACGCAAGCCACCGGAGGCGGCTGCGAGTGGAGTACGCGTGCCGTTGTCTCCGTACGCTACGACCGCCTCGACATCGTCGCCTGGTGTGATCAGTACGCTGTTAGCAGCAACTCCCGCATGAGCCGTAACCTCGGTCTGGCCCTGGCGCACCGTGCCCGAGTGCGGATAGTCGAGCGCGATCCAGTCGAGCATGACGATGTCAACGAGCAGGTAGGAGTCGTCCGCATCGGGCAGCGACCGAGGCAACACCCGAATTTGGAACTCGTTGCGACCGGCAACCAGTTGGGCACCGGCCAAATCGTTGATGGCGACATCATGCGGCCGCCTACCGCTCCATTCGGGCCTGGCAACGACCGTGCCGTTGAGAGTGATCTCGACGCGATGGTCGGCCATGGTGGGCTCTTGCCTGCGGCTGCGCGGCGCACGCGAGAGGCCACGCAAGCGCAGGCTCAAGCGGGGGGGCTCCGGCGACTCGGTTCGCAGGCCGTCAAGTTCGAAGCTGGTACGGAAGCCCGCCTCGTCGATGTGGGTGAGCTTGTGCCAGTACCACATTTCAGGGGTGCGCTCGCCGGCGATGTCATTGAGCCCGAGACGGATGAGCAAGCGATCGTCTTCGAGGTGGAGGCGTTTGCGAAGGCGTAGCCCGTGCGAACCGCCGTTGCGCGCGGACTCGACCGTCACGTCGGCTTGCGGTCGCATGTGGGGCGATCGCTGCGCCGGCACGACGCTCAACCAATAGACGTTGACCGGTGAGTACTCGTGAGAGTGTTTGTCGTCTCCCGCCGGCCGTTGTGCCAGAAACTCGATCCAGTCGCCGGTGCCGAGCAGATCGTCACCGCCGTCGACGAGGTGGAATGGGACGGGTTTTCCGAGATTTTCCAGGCGCAATGCCGACGCAACGACCGGTTGCGCCGGCCAGCCCGCCGCGACGAGCTGTTCGTGGCCTATGCGGTAGACACCCGTGTCACCGATCGCAATTTTGAGCCGCGATGGCACACCGGCGGGCGCGGTTGTCGTCGCGTTCGAAAGCCCGACCGTCAACAAGAGAACCGCCAGCGCGGCTACAAAAGGCGCGACGGATCGTAACTGAGTAAGAAACACTATCACTATGGGCGGCAAGACCACGATGGCCGGTAAGGCTGCGCGTCTTGCGTGGTGTATAGCGGCGCCCCTCGGAGAGAATTCCCCGTTGCACCGCCGATGTCTTGCGGTCTTGGCCGGCCACCGGTGGTGAAGAACCGCCGGTGGCCGTAAGTACCAATTCTATTCTACGCCGAAGTGTAGCAGTTCGACGGGCAAACCGTCACCGCCACGCATTTGGCAATTGCCACGGGCGCCACAGTTGAACCCGCAAAACTCCGCGGTGGTATCATTGCTCATCACGGCACTAAGGTTGTTGCCTCCGAAGTCCTGGCCAACCTTGCAGGTAACATTCCCGCTAGAAGAGGCAACCGCACAACCGCCGGGGCACTCAGTCCCATTCCCCGTGAGGTACCATGTGCCGAAAAACGAGAATGGACCGTTGCAGCCTGCGAGCCCACCACAAGTTTGTGCGGCCGCTTGTTGCGGCGTAGTGGCGGTCAGTGCGCCAGCGATAAAGAGCGCGCCAGCAAACATGACGAGCCGTGATAGTGAGATCGAGCGTGTATGAAGCATCTTGTTCCCCTTTTCTCCTGGTGACGCGTAGTTCCGTAGAACCTCGAGCCAACTCCAGCAAGCGAGTATATACAGTTACCAATTCGTTGCTTCGGGTGTCAAGGATTCGTCCAGTGTTCAAGCAGGAAAGTCTCTACTGGTGCTGCCTATTCTCACCAATTGCCCCCCATACGGATGGGTATCAAAGCCCTAGGCCCCCAGAATCCCGTAAACAAAGTGCCGGCGAGTTCTTCCTTTCTGCGGCTCGAACGGGGGGGTATTCGCGACCGGCAATGTGGCGCATGGCTTCGAAATCAGCACGGGTACCGATAACCGCTTGAAGAACTGCGATGCAGGCCCGGGCGGCAAGATTGAACGCGCCGCTGTAATCGCTGCGTGTGCAGCGTACCGGGGTCTCCATTACTTCCGAGGAAGGTCAATCACGGTGTCGTCAGGTTCGCGAAGATCGACAAAAAGTCGCCTTGCTTCGATACTTCGATTGGATCGAGTTGCAGACCGAGAAACGTCGGGAGCGGCAGGCCGCCGAGCGCACCCGCGAGGTCGGGGAACGCGATCGGTAAGATCGCGACGATGAAGTCCTCGACGACCATCTCATCGACATCGGCCGGATTGTTAAGGACGGTGACCGCGACGTCGGCTGGATCGGGTGCTCCGAAATCGAAATCGATAGACCCCGACTCTATCAAGAGGTCGAGTCCCGCGGCTGCGTCGATGGCAAGCCCAAGCACCAGTACTCCGGTCCTTGCCAATCGCACATCGACGATCATGTGTGAGATCAGTATCTCTGCGATCTCGCCTGCCGGTCCGGGTGAACCGGTGAATGTTGGTGCGAGGGTAGGTCGAACCTCAATAAGTACCGGCTCGAATCCCGGGAAAACGTCCAGCAGCTCTGGCATGAAGCTCGCCAGCACTGCGATGGTGAGCCGCAGCGGTTGGCCATTGCCTCCGGTCAGATCGAACTCGGTTATATCGACCGACAACAAGCCGCTCTCGACCTCGGCCTTCATTAACTGATTGAATGCGTCGGCTGAAAGTCCGAGCGCAAGACCGTAGGGCAGACCGCCCAGCGGAGTGGTTGTGGTGTAGGCGGGGAACGACTGTGTGACCGTGTAGGATGCCGTCAAGTCGGGTGCCCCGGGTGCGGGAATCAGTGCGACAATCGCGCTATCGACGCTGAAAGTGATTCCGTCGTTGTCTTCGTCGATCGAATCGAACGCTGTCTGCATATCGACGCCGATTGCCTGGCCCACTGGCCCTGCGATGTCGATGCCATCGAGAGCTCCTTCTATTCCATCCGCGATCGGTGAGTCTAATGGTCCGCTGCCATCGGGATCGACTAGATTGGAGGTGAAGCTGTCGGATACGAGGGTGGATAACGTTCCACCGATGAAGAGGTCGATGATGTCGCCGATCACCGGCCAATCGCAGACGCCTGAGGTGAAGTTGTGGCTGAACCCGCCCAGTGCGACATCTACATCGCCGATTTGATCTACATCGACCTTCGATGGGCTGCCCGCTAAAGGCGTCATATCGTAGATACCATCGATTTCTGCAACGTCTGCGTCAATGTCGAGCCCGCAATCGATCGAGAGTAGCAATGCATCGCTGACGGTCAGGTCGAGATCGATCGCGAAATCGGAGATGTCTGCGTTGACGGCGGTTTGTCCGGCGCCCTCGGCGTCCAGATCGAAGGTCAACGCGGAGAAGTCCACTGTGTTCACGTAGACGGTTGCCCAATAGAGGCACAGACCAAGGAACTCGGCGACGCATTCGTCCTCCATGATGGGATTCTGCGCGAGGATGAGTGCTTCGATGTCGAATGCGTCGGCCGCGAGGTCGGTGACCAGCGGCGCTACCTGATCCAGGCCATAGTCGGTGAGATGCATTGCCACCGATTTCGGGGACGTTGCGCCGTCGGCTACGAATCCGCTTGTCACCCCGTTGCCTGCGACCACGGTCACGCGGCTGCGTCGTAGATCGCCGCTCAACGTGCTGGCTTCAGCGATGATCGGGTTGAAGACGGCGACGGGATCGATGCTTGCCACGGTCGAGTAAGAGTTGGTCGCGTCGAGAGGAAGTACTGTGACACCGTTGACGTGTAGGTCCACGATCGGTTCGGTGCCGCGCATACCGCCGGTGACGTTGACTGTAGGCGAGTTGGTGAAGAACGCGGTGCTCGGCGTTTCGATGAAGCTGCGACCGAAGCGCAGAATGTCGACTTGGTCGCGCACACGCGCCCCGACCACGCCGGCGGTAGTGAAGGCGGCCTCACCGTTACAAGGACCGGCCTTTGAGGCTTTGAGGAATGACTTGGTGAGTTTACTGGCCGACTTGTCTTCGCATGTGGCGAGCTTGGCGGCGTCGGGTTTTAAGTAGTCCTTAGCCAGGCATTTGGAGAGTTTGTCGGCATACTTGCCAATGCCATTTACCTTGTGCCGCACGCACTGGCTCGGAAGGCTGTTCTGCGGTGGGAACAGGTCGAGAAGGACGTAGGAAGGGAACCAGGCTTCGCTTCCGGAGAGCAGAAGGTCGTCTGTACCGGCCGGACAGATAGCGCCGGTCGATTCGACCAAGGTCGTCGTCTTGTCCAGGTGATCGGCTGCGCGAGAAGTCGCCTCGAGCGCGCAGGCGGCCAATTCGCTGTGCTCGCTGCTGCTTGCCCAAGAGCCGTAACAGCGTGCGATGTCACGGGCGTGGCGCCCGGCGGCCTTGAGCTTGTGCTTAACGCAGCGTTCGGAGCCCGAAAGTGCCGTTGCCGACGAGGCGCCGAAGATGATGGTCGCTATTACGACGAGCCCACAAATCAATCCTAGACGCAGGCCCATTGGAACCCGCGCCCCTACAACGCCGCGGTCGCTGCTGATCATGATGCAATACCCCATCGGACCCGCCTCGCCCGGTCGCGCGGAACCGAATTGTTTCGATTTCCATGTCTGCGAAGCCTAGTTGGACCAACGAGTGTTGGATAGAATACGTCCACATCACTGGACATGCTAGTGGATTTTTCGTCGCTATGCGCGATTCTAACGCGACTGGCGATGGGACCGGGAATGCGGAGGCTTTTGGCGGCGCGAGGTCGGGCAGCCGGCTGCTGAGGGGTCGCGGTAGCATGCCCCGGTTGAGGGGGTGCGGTGTCGTCGCAACGCTGCAACTCTCGCCGGATCACCTTGTCATGCGCCCGTTTCGCTTTGCCACCGATGTCATCGGAGAAGCACGACTCGACTTGCGGTGGAGAACCCAGTTGCCCGAGAGGGGTTAAGGCCCCTTCGCCTTGAACTGAGAGGTCTCGTTACGCTCAGAGGTCGCAAATAGCGTTTGCCAGCAGTTGCGATCGACGCCGTCGTCGATCACGAGTTGGACCGTCACCGGCATCACGAAGGGGAGTGTCGGCGTTGCGAAGTTCGCCCCGCGGCCCTGCACTTTGACCTGCGACTTATCCTGATCTCCTGCTTTGAGCTTCAGTTTTGTAACACCGTCCGGCGCGCCGTCTTTGTCGCGGTACTTGAAGCCATTGGACCCGGTCGGCTTCCAGCACGGCTTGCCCGTACAAACGCCCGACGGCGGGACGACCGATGAGGTCAACGGCTGAAGCGCGCCTGAAGCGTCGTAGATGCAGAAGCGAAGATCCGTCGCCAAATTGTTCACGGGGTCGAGGAAATCGGCCACCGCCGTCGCAGCGCCTTTGCCCATGCGCCAACTGAAGCTGTCGCGCGAATTATCGGCGTTGTTCCGGATCTGCAGCCTCGACTTACCAGGCAAGCCCTCGACACATCCGACGTCGGGCGCGACGTTGCACAAAATGGGCAGCGTCGTTGTCGTGGTGGTTGTCGTCGTGGTCGTCGTCGTGGTCACCGGACAGGTTGCATAGCCGCTAAGATCGCTCTCGATGAATCCGGCCGGTATCCCACCGCCCCCGGATGGGCCCACGATGCCGTCGGTCGCGGTCAGCGACAGGTGTGTGATCTTAATGACTCCATTGAAATACAGTTCGACCTGGATGGTATTTCCGCCGCTCGACGCCCACTCGGGAACGTCGTCGTAGGTTACGACCAAGCGGTTGGAAAACTGCTGGGTGGAGACCGTGCCGCCGCTGCTCGGGTCAAGATCGTCGAATAGCCCGGAGACCCTGGGGCTGCCGAAATGACTAGTCAGCGATTCGAAAGAAGTGGTATCCGCGGAGGTAAACGTCAAGTTGCCGTTGCTTCCCACGAATACCGACGTGTAATTCGTGCCGTACAGTTGGACCGTCGCACCATCGGTCAAGATCACTTCAGCGGAATCGTCGTCACCGAGAGGGAGCGGGGTTGCGCCGCTCGGATCGGTGGGAAACACCGCGGTGCTTGTGCGGCACGCGTCGTAGAAGTCGGCGGAGCCGTTGGGCGAAAGCGTCAGCGTTTGGTTCGAAAGATCGCTATCTAAACTCGCGAACTCTTCTGTGAAGTAGTCCAGCTGGACCAGCGTCGTCGTCGTCGTCGTCGTCGTTGTCGTCGTCGTCGTCGTACACCCGGGCCCGTTGCCCGGATCAAAGACGTGGTCGCAAGTGCCGGCGCCATCGCAGGTGTCGTCGGTACACAGGTTGCCGTCGTCGGTACACAGACTGCCCGAAGCCTCGAATGTACAACTCGGCGAGCAGCAGTCTCCCGCCGCCGTCCCGCCGTCGTCGCACTCCTCGCCGCCGCTGAGCAAACCGTCGCCGCACACAATCGGGCAGGCGCCGTAGGCGCTCAGGTCGCTCTCGATGTAGTCGGCCGGCACGCCGTTGCCTTCGGACAGGCCGGCGAAGCCATCGGTCGCCGACAGTGTGAGGTAGGCGATTCGGATCGTTCCGTCGAAAAACCACTCGATCTGAAAGTTATTGGCGTCCCCGCCTCCGAACTGCGGCACGTCCTGGTAGGTCACCACGAACCGATCCGACAGCTGCTGCGTAGACACCGTGCCGCCAGAGCTGGGATCCAGATCGTCGAACAGCCCGGAGATCCGCGGAGTATCGAAGTGGTCGGTCAGCGATTCGGTGGTGTCGGTGTCCCCGGATAAGAGGGTCAAGTAGCCGTTGCTTCCGACGAAGACCGATCCATAACTCGTGCCGTACAACTCGACAGTCTCGCCGTCGGTCAAGGTTACTTCAATGAAAGCGTCGTCAGCAAGTACGAGCGGCGGCGCACCGCTCGGATCGGTGGGGAAGGCGCTAATCGACTGGCGGCAAACGCTGTAGAAGCTCGACGACCCGCTCGGGGTGAGCGATAGGAGCTGATTGTCGAGGTCGTTGTCCGCCGATGCGAACTCTTCGGTGAAATAGTCGGCCTGATCTAAGGTTGTAAACGAGTAGCAAGCAGCGCCGTTGTCGTCGCTGGCCTGGTTCAATACTTCGTCGGTCGCATCGACGGCATAGAAGTAGGTCGTCAGCGGGGTCAGACCCGTGAGAAAAACTTGATGAGCGATGCCCGCAGTGCCGCCAGCTTGTGTCTGCAAGAGAGCGGCGCAAGACGTGCCGTAGCGCACCTGCCCGGTCGCGGTCTCGTCGGTAGTGAACGTTACGTCGGCCGAGGTCGAGTCTACGTTGTTGGTCGTCACGCCCGAAATGATCGGTGTGGCGCAATCGACGATCGCGGCATCTTGCACGGTCGCCGGCGAGCCGGTGCCGTTGTCGGCGTCATTGTAGGTCGCGGTGACGGTTTCACCACCGGCAACCTGCAGCGTTCCGTCTTCGGTGACGACTGTTCCCGTGGCCGCCACGAGCGTGCCGGAGAATACGCCCGTGCCCGGGGAGGTCTCGGTGAGCGTGACTGTCTCGCTGTCTCCTCCGCTGGTCGTCAAGACAACGTTCGTGCTGCCTGTTCCCTCCAGATCGCTGTCAGCCACGGTGATCGTGATCAGATCGGCGCAAGAGTACCCATTGCTATCGAGCGCGACGGTCCCCGCTGGAAGCGTGGTCGAGAAATTGTACGCGACCACAGCGAAATCCTGGTCGGTCGCATCGCCGTTGTCCGACACGCCATCGCCGGCGATCGTGATTGCATCGACGGTGATGCTCATCAGCCCACTCTGGCCCGATGCTAGGAACACGGCCTCGCTGTTGTTCTGCGTGTCAGCGCTGCCGCCAGTGTGCGACACGTCCAGCGTGAAGTTGTTACCGAGGTAGCTGGTACCGCCGACGTCGACGATCAAGTTGAGGTCGTTGACATACGCGTTGCCGATTGTGGCTCCCGGAGCGTCGGTCCATACCAGCGCCACCCGAACCGGCTTGCCGGAATCAACGACTTGTCCGGTAATGACCGAGCTCTCGCCGGAGCTTCCAAAGATTGTCGATTGGTCTACGAAGTGGCGTGCCGACGTCGTATCGAAGCCGATGCCCATGTCCGACATACCGAAGCCCTGGTTGATGCCGGGCAGATCCTCGTTCGCGCCGCTCCCGGTCAGATGGCGCCCGGCGTGGATCACATAGGCTTTCATGAGCGCGGGACTGGGCGAGGCGATGCCGTAGACACGATCGAGGAATTCGGTGATCAACGACGCATAGCCCGCGACCGCCGGTGTCGAGTGACTGGTGCCGGAAGACCAAGTGTAGATCGTGCCCGGCGGGAACAGGGCATCGGTGCCCGGGGCAGTGAAGTCGTTGCTGGCGGCACCGCATACGCCCGAACCGTTGAAGGTCGGCTGCGATGCGTTGCCTTGAATGAAAACTCCGGGAGCGACGATATCAGGCTTGATGCGTCCATCGGTGCAGGGTCCGCGGCTGGAGAAGCCTGCCATGTCGCGGGCATCGTCACCGTCGGTAGCGCCGTCGCCGCATCCGTCGCCGCTCGCCGAGTCGGGGTTCGACGATTCCGACGCACCCACCGTGAGCACGTTCTTTGCAGTTCCGGGAGAACCAACTGTAGTACTGCCGGGACCGTCGTTCCCGGCCGCGAACACGAAGAGTAATTCCTGATTGCCACCGACCGACGACTGCGCGTCGCGGGTCAAAGAGTCGTATGTCTGCGAGCCGGTGGTGTAGGCGCCGGCGGTGCTGGCGCCCCAGGAATTCGTGCTCAAGCGCGCCCCGCGTGCGTAATAATCGTCGACCATAGTGGCATCGCCGAGTCCGACATCGAAGCCGGGCGCGAAGATTCGTACGTTGGCCATGGGTCCGTAGGGCGAGATGCCCAAGCCGTAGTTGAAACCGGCGGTGTCTTCGACGGCGCTGCCGGCGTCGGCGTTGTACCCGCCGACAATGGATGCGTTGATGTTGCCGTGACCATCCGGCCCCTCCGGGCCCGAAGCGCCAGAGCCCGGTGGAATGACCGAGAAACTGACGCGGCTTGGGTTGGCGGCGTTGTTGAGTTCATAAAACTCGGTGGCCACCGGCGTAGCCGTTCCGTTGTCGACGCCGTCGTCGACCACGACGACGACGGGATAGTCGCTCTGTAGGGTCGAGAAGCCCTTGCCCGCCAGCCAGGTCAGATAGCCGGGGCCGGTCGGGTTCTGCAGCGCGCCGTCGAGATTCTGCGCCATGATCTGGCACTGGCGCTCGCCGAACGGTTGCGGTGCGAGGTAGGGCTCGACGTTGACGACGGACTCGAGGGCAGAGATCGTTCCCAGGTCGGTGCCCGCCACGCGCAGGCGCGCGTTGATGTAGCGCCCGTTCAAAGTCTCGGTAACCGGGCGCAGCACATCGGAGGCCAAGGCCAGGGCGGTGTCGACATCGTCCCACACCACCGCATCGTGGTTGAAGAATTGTACGGTGATGTCGACGTCGGCCGGGCTCAAAGAGTTGGCATCGAGCGCCGGAGAGAGCGCGTGGCTGACCTCGTAGTCGGCCAAGTATTGAACCGGAGAGGCGGCCAGAGACCGACTGTACAGCAGCGTCGCGGTGGCCTCATCGTTGGTCCAGATCAGGTACGCGTTCTGCGGAACGTAGTGGACCAGTCGCGCGCCGGTTGCACGCACGATCTCGAGATCGGCATCTATCGGTGGTGCATTGAACTGCAGGAGCTTCAGCCGTCGGGGTCCTGTCGAGCCAGCAACGGCCGTGCGCGCCATGCCGCCCCTGGTGTCGATATCGCCGCGGCGTAGACCGATACGGTCGAAGTCCTCGCGTACAGTCACCGTCGCACCGGCTGCGGCCCGTCCTCGCGTTACATCGATTTCGTAGACCAGGTAGCCGCCGCGATCGGCCAGCAACCGCCCGTCGTTGGCCTCAACGCCGGCGACGGCAGCCTGATCACTCGCGTCGATGACGATTTTCACTGCTCCCGCGTCGGCCGCGAACACCATTGCGACAATGGCTACTGCGATCAGAGTCACCCTAAGTGGCGAGAGGATATTTCTCCGTTGTTTCATGGACCCGATTTGCCCCTTGGTGTTTCTGTGCTCTTACAAGGGCCGACGCCCATCACCGAGCAACGCGCACAAGCAACGGGTTCAGGATCCCGTCTTCTACATTGATGTGCGTGGTGATCGAGGTGTGCAGCAAGCCCGCTCCCCAACCGGTATCGGTTACATTCACGTCGACGCTGGCCCCGGGCACACTGTCTCCCCAAATGAGCCCGATTGTAAAGATGTTGTTCTGATAGTAGTTCACGTGGTAGGCGCTCCCGATCGGCAAACGAACCTCAGCGTCAAGATCGAAAGTCCCGTCGTTCTCGATTCCATCGATGTAGCCGGTGTACGGAACAGCGAACGGGCCGATGCTGCCGGAATTGTTGTCAAGCCGCTCGGTCAGGTCGTAGAGCGATCCGCCACCGTGGCTGAAGCCATACATGGCGATCTCGGTGACTCCGCGATTCTGGATTGCATCGACGATCTCGTCGTAAACCGCGCCTGAGCCGTCGGCAGCGACATCGTCCTCGTCATACATGTGGGAATCATAGCCCAGCTCATGCAGCGCAATTGCGAGCACCGATATGCCTTCATTGACACCGAACGGCGGATCGGTCGGAAACTGGAACTCGCCATGCAGTCCGATGACCAGGCTCGTGAAAGAGAACAGGTTGATGCGATCGGTTGAAAGTACCGCTCCCCCCGGCGTCGTGCGGACTTCGAAATCCAGAAACGCCGAACCTCCGTTTGGGCTCTCCACCCACACCGATTGGGACGAACCGACGAACGCGACAACCGCCTCGTCGTTGGCGTCCAGAATCGCCGTGCCCTTGGCGGCCGAGTCCCACACCTTGATGCTCTGATTGCTGCGGCGTATCGCGTACTCGAAGCCGGCCGGTGCCGGCGCCTGGCTGACGGCTAGCTCGACCTCGACGAGGTCGTTCTCTCCTGCAACGGATGTATCGTCGCGATCGGCGAGCAAATTACCATCATCGTCGTCTCCGTTTATGCGCACGCCGGCACCGACCAGTTCTTCATCGGCTTCTAGCACCGGACGACGCAGCAGCGGTGATCCATAGGTTTCGCTCTGGGGCCGATACGCCGTCAGATCGACGGTGAGTCCCGGCGGCATCGTCGTGGTCGTGGTGGTGCTCGTCGTCGTGGTCGGGCTCGCGCAGCTTACGTCGCCAACGTCGTTGTCGAGCAAATCGCAAGCCGACGTCGCGCCTACAGCGACGGTGAGCATCTCGCACGTCGCACAGTTCAGTCGCCCGGCCAGACACTCGGCGAGATCGAGGGAAGTCGCGGCCGCGCTGCATGCCGAGAACGTCGAGATGGCGGCAGTGCCGTTGGCCACGAGCTTCGAGAATCGCTTGTCGGTCTTGGCGACCGCCGCGTTCGGCAGGAGATTCGGCCAGCGAACATCAGCGACAAAAACGCCCTCGAAGTCGGGCTCGTCCCAGCTCAGAGCTGAGGACGCGATCGCCTTGCTGCTCTTACGAAACGTACGCAGATAGAGCCGCTGAAGTTTCGATGCAGCCTTCGCGAGCGCGAGTTGAAGCGATGCCGCGCCCTCGTCGCTGTCGGACGTGATAAGTCCGGCGGCCAGTGACGGGCCGAACAGTTCGTCGGTGAGCGCCAGCGCGCCGGCCACCGAAGACGCGTTTACAATCGCAGCGCCGGTATGGCCGAACGGCGGCGCTACCACGCAAAACCGCAAGTCGATATCGACAGTCTTGGCCTCTACCTTGGCCAGCTTAGCGAGCGCGTCGGGATCGCTCGTTTCGCAAGAATCGGCTAGACCCAACGCAATCTTGCCCTTGATGGCATTCTTGACGCATTTCGCGCTCTGCTTCGCCTGGGTCTTGGCCACCTTGGCCGCCTGGCGATGCATTCCGTCGAGACACCTGCTCTGGTCCGACGTCAGTGCCTGCGCGCGGGCTGGCAATACCAGCACGAGCAAGATGAGCATCACAAACAAATGCGACCCTGGTTTAGTGAGGTGCATACAAAGGGATGAAGCCACGATGCGGCGGCCAACTCCTCCTAGACTGCCACCGTTGCGGTCAGGCGTCTAGGACATTATAAGCGCCGGGCGGGGGGGGACGAAAAAACCATATAATGTTCTTTATGTTAACCAGGATCGCTCGAGGCGCTGTTGACGCCGGTTAATCGGTGCCGAGGCCCTACACGCAACGCTACAATCTCATTCCCAAACAGATCGGCTATCGCCATCGACGCCCCCGTGTGCGCCATCGCCAATCATACCATCTGAGAAAGCTTGAATTCGCGGGGCACCGTCACCGACCAACCGTTATTGATGAGGCCGAACCGACCCTGGCGGGTGATGCCAGCGATCCTAGTTTACGTAAACCACCTTATAAGTTGCTTCTGATACGTCCCTATCCGCGCCTGCACCCCCTATCCGCGCTTGTACGCCCTAGCCGCGCCGCCATGTGATCGCTCGAATGTGAGTTGCGCAATCACGCGCCGATTCCGCCGGTACCGGGAATCTTGTTGACACGAGGCATCCTGATGGAACTTACTCGGGTTTTTGGGCAGGCGGGGATGAAACCCGTCTAAAAGCCTCCTCGCTGCGTCGGCCCCATGCGGACAGCGAGCACGGGATGGCTCCTATGAATCACTGTCTCTTCCAACGTTTTGTAGTGCTCGGACGTCGCACGCTCGCGGCCTGCACCATGCCGCTGGTCGCAGTCACGATTGCGACCGGAGTTGCATGGGCGGGGCCCGATCTCAACGAAGAAATCATCGTAGCGGCGCCCGATGATGCACCGGCCGAGATGTTCGACGAAAACGCCGAGCGCGACGGGCTGCAAACCGAACCCCGATTCAACGTATACCCGCGCGCCGTCGGCGCTCGCACGGTCGGTGGAACCTGGGTCTCCCAAGGGCCGGGCCCGTCGAACAACGGACAGACTGAAAACGTCACACCGAACAACGAAGTCGTCGGCGCGATCCATACCGTCGCGGCACATCCGACCAACCCCGACATACTTTACGCGGGCGGGACCAACGGCGGGCTTTGGAAAACCACCAATGCAACCGCGACGAGTCCGACATGGACACCTCTAATCGATTCGCTTCCGTCGTTGTCGATCGGCGCACTGACACTCGATCCCGCCAACTCCGACATCGTATTCGCCGGCCTGGGTCGCTACAGTAGCTTCAGTCAAAACGGCGGCGCATTGAACGGGCTTCTATATTCGACGAATGGGGGAACCTCGTGGAGTCAGTTCACCGACCCGACGTTGATCGGCGAGAATATGTCGGGCGTAGCCGCACGCGGCGCGATCTTGGTCGCATCGTCGAAGTCTGGCGGCGGCGGTGTGTTCAGAAGCTCTGACACCGGCGTTTCATGGACGCAAATCAGTGGCGGCGGCGGCACGGGACTTCCTTCGGGCGATTACTTCGACCTGGTTGGTGACCCGAGCACCTCAACACGCCTTTACGCTTCAGCGGAATCGGACGGCATCTATCGAAGCGACGACACCGGCGCAACGTGGACGAACATTTCGTCGGGCGATGCGACTCTGAACGCGGCCATCACGAGTTTCAGCAACAACAACACCGAAATGGCCGTCGCGCCGAGCGGCCGGTTGTACGTCAGCGTCATTCACAACGGCCAGTTGGCACTGGTCAGCTACAGCGACAACCCCGCATCAGCCACGCCCACTTGGACGGCCATGGATCTGCCCTTGATTCCGGTGGGCAGCCCCTCGGCGATCACCAACGCCACTAACGCAACGCCGATCGTGATCACATCGGCCGGCCACGGGCTGTCAAGCGGCCGAGACGTCAGCGTCGACGGTGTTACTGGCAATACGGCCGCCAACGGAATCTTCGAAGTGACCGTGCTCAGTTCCAGCAGTTTCGAACTCGATGGCAGCAGCGGCAACGGCGCTTATGGCGGCGGCGGCGAATGGACGCTGTTCGTGGGTTTGAACCCACGCGAGAAGCCGGGCGGACAAGGCAGCATTCACGCTTCGATCGTTACCGACCCCGTCGCCTCGAACATCGTGTACATCGGAGGTGACCGTCAGGACACGCCGTTCCCGAATTTCATCGGAGCGGTCAACTACAGCGGCAACCTGATGCGCGGCGACACCACCGTCACGCCAACCGGCGTAGCCCCCTCACCGCAATGGGAGCATCTTACGCATCGCGACGACATCGCCGCCATTCCGGGCGGCGGCACCGCAAGCTCGAGCTCACCGCACGCCGACTCTCGCGAAATGGTTTTCGACGCAAACGGCGACATCATCCAAACCGACGACGGCGGCATCTATCGCCGTACCAATCCCAGCGACAACACCGGCGATTGGTTGTCGATCAACGGGGACATTCAGACCACTGAGTTCCACGACATCTCGTACGACAGTAACGCCAACATTCTTATCGGAGGCGCGCAAGACACCGGCACGCCGGAGCAGATCGTTACCGGTGGCACGAATTGGAACAGCGTGTCGACCGCCGATGGCGGCGATGTAGCCGTCGACGACATCAGCACGCCGGGCCAATCGGTTCGTTATTCGAGCTATCAGAATTTGGGAGTGTTCCGCAGGCGTACGTACAACGCGGCGAACACGCTGCTCAGCCAGGCCTATCCGTCGCTAACCGTAACCGGCGGTGGTGCCGCGTTGTCACCGAAGTTCGTCACACCCGTCGAGGTCAATGCCGTAGACGGTTTGCGAATTGCGATCGGCGGATCGAATTCGTCCTATATCTCACTCGATCAGGGCGATACTCTCGAGGAGGTAGGACCGGGCGTTGGCGTAAACGACGATGCGATTTCATACGGCGGCCGCCGTTTGGGCGTCGACAACCCCGATGTGTTGTGGGTCGGGTCCAGCTCGACTGTTTACATCCGCACCACCAGCGGAAGTAATCTGGCCGCTGTACCGACGGCGTTTCCCGGTGGGTACATCAGGGACATCGTGCTGGATCCCGACGACTGGATGACCGCTTACGTAACCACCAGCACGACCATCTACCAGACCACCGATGCGGGGAATACCTGGACGAACATCACCGGCGACATCGCGTCATTCGGCGTAACCAGTGTGCGGCCGGTTACGTACGTTCCGGCTAATGACGCGATCGTGGTCGGCACCGATGCCGGTGTTTTCATCACTTTCGTTTCGACGATCGGCACCTGGGACGAGGCCGGATCGGCATTGCCAGGCGCGCCGGTGTGGGATCTCGACTACGATGCCAGCGACGACCTATTGGTCGCCGGCACGCTAGGCCGCGGCGCATGGACATTGGCCGACCTGGGCGGACCCTGCGCCGCGATCGACTGCAGCCACTTAGACTCCGAGTGTTCGCTCGGCATGTGCAATCCGGTGACGCTCTTGTGTGAATTGCAAGCGCTCAACGAAGGCAGCGCTTGCGACGCAGCCAATGTGTGCACAACCAATACCTGCGTGACCGGCGTGTGTACCGGCATCGACAACACGGGGCCGTGCGACGACGGTTTGTATTGCAACGGAACCGACACGTGTGCGGCCGGCACCTGCAGCACACATGCCGGCGATCCTTGTGCTCCGACCTCGGAGTGCAACACCTGCAACGAAACCGACGATTCGTGCTTCGACACAATCGGCACGAGTTGCACCGACGACGGCAGCCCCTGCACGGTCGATGCGTGCGACGGCGCGGGCACATGCACACACATCGACCTCGGCACACAACCGGGAAGTTGTGGCGATGACACCTTCGGTTACCGTTGCGACGACAGCACCGCGATTGGCGGTCCCACATTCGCGTTCGAAGACATCTCGCTTTCGGGAACGTCCGTGACGTTGAGCGACGATGAGAACAGCGCGGCCATCCCGATCGGCTTCTCGATGACGTACTACGGCACCACCTACACCAACACCTTCATCTGCGCGAACGGATACCTGTCGTTCGTCGGCGACTCGTGCGAGTACAACGCTGCAGCGATCCCGTCCGCCGGGGCGCCGGAGGCAATGATCGCGGGCTTCTGGGAAGACCTCAACCCGGGGCTTGGCGGCACGATCCACTACAACACGCTGGGAACGCCACCATTGCAGCGCTTCGTGACGCAGTTCACGAACATCCAGCACTACCCTGGTGGAAACCCCGTGACATTCCAGTTCAAGCTGTTCGAATCGAGCGGACGGGTGGAAGTACACTACCTGTCGGCGTCATCCGACGGTGGCACCCATACACTGGGAATCGAAAACAGTAGCGGCACCGACGGAATCCAATACTTCCACGGCGACCCCGGCACGTTGACTAATACGGCAATCGCTTACGACACCAGCCTCCAGTGCGACGACGGCGATGCATGCACCATCATCGATACGTGCACTGCATCGGTCTGCTCGGGGACGGCTTTGGATTGCTCGGCGTTCGAGGACGACTGCAATACAAGTCAATGCGACGCCATAACCGGCGTCTGCGAAGCGCTACCGGTTACCGACGGCACCGCCTGCGACGACTCCCTGTTCTGCAACGGCGCTGATAGTTGCACATCGGGCACGTGCGCGTCGCACACAGGCGACCCGTGCATCGGCGGCGCCGAGTGCGCCAACGTGTGTGACGAAGGAGTCGACTCGTGCAACGTAGCAGCAAGCACACCGTGTAGCGCCGACGCCAACGGCTGCACCGACGACGTTTGTGACGGTGCCGGCACCTGCACCCACCCCAACAACGCCGCCGGCTGCGACGACGGCATATTCTGCAATGGTGCCGATACTTGTGACAGCGGCGCGTGCAACCTTCACGCGGGCGACCCGTGCGCCAGTGGCACGGAATGCGCCAACACTTGCGATGAGGGCGGCACCACTTGCAACGTAACCGCGGGTACGTCGTGCACCGACGACGGCGAAGTCTGCACCGACGACGAATGCGACGGCGCCGGCGCGTGCGCGCACCCGGCAAACTCCGATTCTTGTGATGACAGTTTGTATTGCAACGGCACCGACACTTGCGACAGCGGCACCTGCAGCGTGCATACCGGCGATCCGTGTATCGGCGGCGCCGAGTGCGACGATACGTGCGACGAAAGCGGCGACACCTGCAACAACCCAAGCGGCACTGCTTGCACTGACGACGGGGAGGTCTGCACCGACGACGAATGCGACGGCGCGGGAGCATGCGGACACCCCAACAACTCGGATCCGTGCAACGATAGCTTGTTCTGTAACGGCGCGGATACCTGCAGCGGCGGCACTTGCAGCGCACACGCGGGCGACCCATGCGTTGGTGGGGCGGAGTGCGCCGACACGTGCAATGAGACCGCCGACGACTGCAACACGACGTCCGGCGCACCTTGCTCGAGCGATGGAGATATTTGCACCGACGACGAATGCGACGGCGCGGGTGTTTGCGGTGTCGACAACTCCGACCCGTGTGATGACCTGATCGCGTGCACCACCAGCGACACATGCACCGCGGGAGTGTGCGTCGGCGACGCTACGCTTTGCATCGATCCCGACCACTACAAGATGTACAAAGCCAAACGCGCGTCCGGCGAACCGAAGTTCGCCGGCATCACGGTCGTGCTCGTCGACCAGTTCGAGACCAAGAGTACTTTTGTCCAAAAACAGAAGGTGTTCGGAGCTTCGACGGACAAGAATGCTGAAGGGATCAACTCACCCGACGTCGATCTGGCATGCTACAAAATCAAGGATACGCCGGAACAAGAAAAATTCCCGGGACGCATCGTAGAGTCGACGAACCAGTTCGGTACCCAACAGTTGCGTGTCGGCAAGGCCCGCGATCTCTGCCTACCCGCGGCCAGTGATTTGGTAGCTCCGCCGGTGCTGGGGGCGCCGTCCGTGGATCACTACAAGTGTTACAAGGCCAAGCGCGACAAAGGGACGCCTGCGTTCACGAAGCAAGTGGTTTCGCTCGACGAATTCCTGGACACGAAGCAGACAAGCGTGTTCAAAACCGCCGCATTCTGCACGCCCGTCGATAAGAACGGCGAGGGTATCCTCGATCCCTTCACTCACATGCACTGTTACAAAATCAAGGACGAGAAGGGCCAGGCCAAGTTCTCCAAAACAGACGTTTTCACCGATCATCAACTCGCAACCCAGAAAATCACTGTCACAAAGGGATCCTTGCTGTGCGTGCCGTCGACCAAGACCGATCTCGGTGAACCATAGGCAAGGGTCTACGGTTCACCGAGCGTGCTCGTAGTCAGCGTCGCAGCGGGTGATGCCATCGATCCTAGTTTGCGCTAACTACCCTGTACGACGCGTTCGGTACTCCCCCACCTGCGCTTAAAGTTCCTAACGCTCGAAAAACAATTTTTACAAATAATTCATCCGATCGCACCGTGTATACGTAGAACACATAAATACCGTCGTAAATGTACCGATGGGATTGGGCTGGTTCCGTGGACAGGACCGGTCTTCGGATTGTACTGTTATAAGAACCTAACGGGGAGAAGCCTAAAATGACTCGCCACCAGATTTCGTTCGTACCTTTTTTACCAGCAGTTGTGACCGGCGTTCTGGCCGCCTTGCTTTCCCTGGCTTGCCCGCTTGAGGCACCAGCCGTCACGTTTGAGGAATCCGCCTCGGCGATGAGTGCCCACGATTTCTTCGGGGATCCAGCCGCGGCCATCTTCTCGGGCGGCGGAATAGCGGTCGGAGACATTGACGGTGATGGCATCGACGACCTGGCTATTGGCGTTCCCAACAGTGAATTCGTATGCCTGATCAAAGGACCGATTGCCCTGCCCGGTGCACCGGACCTCACCTCCGATCTTTGTAAAAACGGAGTCGTACAGCCCAACGCTTTTCGCATAGACAATCCAACTGGTCTGAGCACAAGCGGTGGCTTCGGACTTGGTATAGAAATAGCCGACATCGACTGCGACGGCCAGAACGACCTGATCATCGGCGACCCCCTGGCCGACCCGTTTGACCTCGGTATGACATTTGTAGATGCCGGTGTAGTCCACGTACTCCACAAGTCGGCCGGCGTGGTCTGGGGCAGCCAGGTTTTTGCCGATAACTGGAACGCCTTCACCTTCGGCAATGGTTACTCGAACATACGGGGTGGCGGCCAGCTTGAAATGTTTGGCTACCCAGCCGCCGGCGACATCGACAACGACGGAAAAGTCGACCTCGTCGTAGGCGCACCCATACACCGGCACGGCTTCGCCAGGGCCGGGCGGGTATACCTGCTCGGAACCGCCGCCGTGGTAGAGTTCAACTTCTGCGACGACGGCCCAATAAACAACCCGATAACCCAGCCGATGAACATAATGGACGGTGCCCCGGCTTGCGGAGGCTCCTGTTCCTGTGTCGCGTCGGCCTGCATCGACATGCACAGGGATGATGCCTGGTTCGGCCAGGGACTTGACGTAGCCGACGTAAACAACGACGGCGCCGATGACCTCGTGGTCGGATCTCCAAGCGACGGCATAACGGTCGAATCGCGGGTCTACATAAAGAAAGGACCGATACCTGCGCTACCGGGCACCTACGCGGTCACCTACCCCTCGCCGTACGGCGCGGCGGACAGCTGTATCGGCTGCGGGGACGCAGAATTCAACGAAATGGGCACCGACCTGGCCGCGGCCGACTACGATGCCGACGGTAACGCCGAGCTTTACATCGGAACCGCCCACTACTCCTCGGCAGGCAAGCTCAGGAATGGCGGAGTACTGGCATTTCCCGGCGGAAGCTACAGTGCGCTCACCAACTCCGCATCCGTGGCCAGCGTCGTGTGGTTCGGGAGGCTGGACAACGGAAACCTCGGCCACGGCGTTGACCTGGGTGACCTTGACGATGATGGCAGCTTTGACTTATCGACCGGCGGATTCGGTTTCGGCGACATGGACGGCACGACCCACGTCATAAGGGACGCCAACACCGACCCCTGCGCATGGCTGATCTGCAACGACCTCAACGAATGTACGAGCGACAGCTGCGTAGCCGGCGCATGCGTTTATGCTTCCCTGGGTGCCGGCACTGCCTGCACCGACGACGGTAACGAATGTACCAACGACGTGTGCGACGCATCAAGCCCCGCAGTCTGCACGCACCCGGTGCTCGCAGACGGAACAGCATGTACCGACGATAGCCTCTATTGCACCGGCGCAGAGACCTGCCAGGCGGGCGCCTGCACGAGCGCCGGCGACCCCTGTTTGGGCGGTGCCGAGTGTGAGGATACATGCGACGAGCTGACCGACAGCTGCAACTCAGTGGCCAACACCCCGTGCACCAGCGACGGTAACGAATGTACCGACGACGTGTGCGATGGGACCGGCGGCTGCATGCACCCCACGGTCGCTGACGGGACGGCGTGTACAGACGACACCCTCTTCTGCACCGGCGCCGAGACCTGTCAATCAGGTTCCTGTGTAAGTGCCGGCGACCCGTGCTCGGGCGGTGCCGAGTGTGCGGATACATGCGACGACGCCGACAACACGTGCAACTCGCTGGCGGGCACCGGCTGCACTGATGACGGCAACGAGTGCACCGAAGACGAATGCGATGGGGCGGGTGCCTGCTCGCACCCGGCGCTCGCGGCGGGCACCGCCTGCACCGACGATGGCAGCGAATGCACCGACGACGAGTGCGATGGGGCGGGTGTCTGCTCGCATCCGGCGCTCGCGGCGGGCACCGCCTGCACCGACGACGGCAGCGAATGCACCGACGACGAGTGCGATGGGGCGGGTGTCTGCTCGCACCCGGCGCTCGCGGCGGGCACTGCCTGCACTGATGATGGCAACGAGTGTACCGACGACGAGTGCGATGGAGTGGGTAGTTGCGCACATCCTGCGCTGGCAGACGACACCGCCTGTACCGATGACGGCCAGTACTGCACCGGCACCGAGACCTGCCAGGCCGGAATCTGCACGGGTTCCGGTGATCCCTGTATTGCACTCGGTACTTGCCAGGAGTGCAACGAGGGTACAGATGGCTGCGACGACACCGACATCGACAGTGACGATATCTGCGACGATGACGACAACTGTTCGGCCGACTTTAACCCCGACCAGCTTAACAGTGACTGCCCCCCCGGGGGGACAGACACCGGTTTTGGCGGGATCGACTGCGCGGGCGTCCTGACCTCGAGTGAACTGGGGTGCTGTGATGGCGGTGACGTCTGCGATGCGTGTCCGGCGAACAACGACGACACCAAGTGTGACGCCACGCTTTCAGGTGGCCAAAGCATTGGAGCGGCCGGTGGCAGCTTTACTCTGGGCGGATGTATCTCCGTGGACATCCCTGCCGGGGCGCTTGCCGACCACACGAGCATAAGCGTATCAACGGGTGCTGAATCATCGACCAACCCGCTGATTTCGGGCGACCCCATCAAGCTCAAGAAGGCCGGAGGTTCGTCTGTACACAAGTACATAATACTCCCTCACGGGCAGACCTTCCTGACACCCGTAACCCTGGAGTTCTGCTGGG
>Ga0315336_1000819_pt1 | contig 72883 bp, 71 predicted proteins | sample ASW5metaG_FD_204512 | JGI IMG/M metagenome (GOLD analysis project Ga0315336, IMG submission 204512) | Ammonia-oxidizing marine archaeal communities from Monterey Bay, California, United States - ASW #5 | ecosystem: Environmental > Aquatic > Marine > Intertidal zone | place: USA: California... | reverse complement strand
GACGCAGCAACTGGGTCAGCTCGGTCAGGAAGGTTTGGTAGGATGCCCGTTCGGCCGCTTCCGCCGGCGCCCAGCGTTCAATGAATTCGGCCGCCGCCAACGCCGGTTCTTCGGCTTCTTGCACTTCGACTCACCTCTTCGCGTCCACGGGTAGTAGACTAGCTCGAAGCTACTAGTCCTGTCACCTTCCACCGTATTGCGCAGTCAATGAACTACGCCGCGATTCAGTGATCTTTGCGGCCGGTGAGAACGTGGCATGGGACCTGGCCGATCCCCTTCAGGTCGACTTTGCCGTGGTCTTCCAGCGTGAAACGGTCGGGTAGCAGGTCGCGGGTCGTTGCCGACACCAGAATATCGCCGGGTGCGGCGTCGGTTTGCAGCCGTTCGGCTAAATTCACCGTGGCGCCCCAGATGTCGTAGGAAAACTTGGCGGTGCCGATGACGCCGGCGACGACGGGGCCGGAATGCACGCCAATGCGCAGTTGAAATCCTTCGCCGATCTCGGTTTGCATTGCCCGTTGCATGTCTAACGCCATGTCGGCCACGGCTTCCGCGTGGTCGGCGCGCGGCGTTGGCGCACCGCCAACGGCCATGTAGGCGTCGCCGATGGTTTTGATTTTTTCAAGCCCGTAGCGTTCGGCCAGGCTGTCGAAGGCGGTGAACAGGCGGTTCAACAGGGTGACCAGGTCGTCCGGTTTCAGTTCGGCGGCCCGGGCGGTGAAGCCAGCCAGGTCGGCAAACAGCACGGTCACATCGTCGTGGCTGTCGGCGACGATTGTGCCGGGGTCCGTCTTAAGCCTATCGGCCACCGAACCCGGCAGGATGTTGCGCAACAGATCATCCGATCGCTGCCGCTCTCCTTCTGCCGCCGCCTCGGCACGGCTGACCTGACGAAACGCGAAATAAACGATAACCAGCAGGATGAGGCAGGTCATTACGAATGCCGAGGCGTAGGTGCCCAGCAGCATGGTCTGATCCATCGCGATGACCGGTTCGGAGGTCACGGAAATGAAATGAACCAGTAAATGCGCAAAGGCCGCCGCCACAGTGATAAGAATGACGGGCCAAAGCCGCTCCGTGCCAAAGAACAGAAGTGTGATGGCCGGCGTAAGGACCAGGTAAATATGCGTGCCGGACGCCGCCCCGATCAGGATTCCCAGGTACGACAAACCGACGATGGCCGTGAGTGCGAAAATCAAGCCGCCGACCAACGGGCCGAACCGATGGAAAAACGGCAGCGCTATCCAGATAACCGAATTGGTCAGGTTGGTGGCGATGACCGGGTACATGGTCAACGGGTCGACCAGGGCGTAAATAGTGGAAAATGCGATGGCAACAGCCGCCGATGTGTAGGCGGTTACGTTGACCACCTGCAATCGGCGAGACACCGCAGGCGGGTAATTGGCGGTTCCGAGCTCGGCCAGTGCTGAAAGTCGGCCGAATCCATGGGATGTGCCGCTTGGCGTGTCCGTCACGATTGAAGATGGTGAGCGCATGCAACGACAGCATGCCTCTGTGGTCGAATTTCTTCAACATGGTCAAATGTCGCATTATTCGGCGAAATTGCCGCTGCTACGCCGAGCAGGATGGCTGTCTGGCATAACTTGGTTCACAATGGCCGCTTGGGCTGCCGAGAGGGCTGTGTTCCGTGACCGGGCTGCGTATCGCGATGTTGACGACATTTTATCCGCCATACAGTTTTGGCGGCGACGCGATTGGCGTGCAACGACTGGCGGAGGCCCTGGACCGACGTGGACATGCCGTGACGGTCATGCATGACATCGACGCCTATCGTGTGTTGGCTGCCAACGACGAGCCCGCCGCGGCGCCGTCGTCAAGCGGTGTGCGGGTGCTTGGGCTGCGCAGCGTTTTGGGTCCCGCTTCGGCGCTGCTGACGCACCAATTCGGGCAGCCGATCACGCAGGGCCGGCGGCTGCGGGCAGAGCTTCGCAACGGCGCATTCGACGTAACCTGGTTCCACAATATCTCCTTGCTCGGCGGCCCGGGGGCGTTGGCGTTGGGCGCTGGGCTCAAGGTTTGCGAAGCCCACGATCACTGGCTGGTGTGCCCGAGCCACAGCCTCTGGCGCCACGATCGCGAGCCCTGCACGGCCCGGCAGTGCCTGCGATGCGTGCTGCGTTATCGGCGTCCGCCGCAGCTTTGGCGCTACACGAACGCGATGGCGCGCCAGCTCGATCACGTCCACGGCTTCATTGCCAAGAGCGAGTTCAGCCGCCGAAAGCACCACGAGTTCGGTTTCTCCCGCGAGATGGACGTGGTGCCTAATTTTCTTCCCGATGGTGCCGCGCCGGCACCCGGCGCACCACCGCACGAGCGGCCGTATTTCCTGGTCGTCGGGCGACTGGAGCGCCTCAAAGGCTTGGACGACATCATCCCGATTTTTGCCCACTACAAAGACGCCGATTTATTGGTCGTCGGGGAGGGTCCGCACGGTGCCACATTGCGCAGCCAGGCGGCGGGCGTCGCCGGCGTTCGGTTCATCGGTCAAGTGCCGTCGGACCAGATTTCTCAGTATTACCGTCACGCCATCGCGCTGATCTCGCCGTCGCTATGCTTTGAGACATTCGGCTTTACCTTGATCGAGGCGTTTCAAAGCAAGACACCGGTCATCGCCCGTCGTTCCGGGGCCTATCCGGAGATCATCGAGCGTTGCGGCGGCGGCGTCCTGTTCGACCATCCCGATGAGTTGGCCGGGCTGATGGCGCGAATGCAGCAAGACAAGGGCCACCGTGACGCATTAGCGAATGCCGCTCATACCGGCTACGAACGATATTGGAGCGAAGACGTCGTGATCGAGCAATACTATGCGACCCTTGTACAAGCCGCTTTGCGGGCTGGGCGGCCGAACGTCGCAGCGGCGCTCGAAGCGAAATGCTTGGCGTAGGTGGCGCTGGCGCCATGCGTGCAATCCTCACCTTTCACAGCATCGACTCGATCGATCCGATTATATCTTATCCACAAGACCAATTGCCCAGACTGCTCGACGGACTGAAGGCGGCAGGGTTGCCGATCCTGGAGCTGGATAAGCTGTTGCGCCCGGATACCCGACGCGGCGTGGCGCTTACCTTCGATGACGGCTATCAGAGCGTGTTTACGAGCGCACTGCCGGTTTTGCGCGATTACGGCGCGCCGGCGCATCTGTTCTTGTCCACCGGATTGCTCGGGGACGGTCCATCGTCGCGGCGCCGCGAGTTTTCAGGGCTGCCAATGCTTGACTGGGACGAAGTTGAAGCCTTGCATGCCGCCGGCGTCCGGATCGAGGCCCATACCGACAGCCATCCCGATTTGCGCGATCTGGCGGATGCCGCCGTGATTGCCGAATGCGAAGCTGCGGACCGCGCAATTTCAGCCCGCCTGGGGCGCCACCCGCGCTTCTTCGCCTACCCTTACGGGGCGACCAACGCTCGGGTGCAGGCAATCGCCGGGCGGCGTTATGAGGCGGCGCTGACGACGGAACTGCGGCCGCTTAGGCGTTCGGAAGATCCCGCGGCGATACCACGTCTCGATAGCTATTACTTGCAGTCAGGGTGGATTCAGCGGGGATTGGACAGCGGTCCGGCCCGGGCCTATTTTGCGTTTCGGCGATTATTGCGACAGATCCGCCACCGCCGGGGTTAGCGCGATCATCCGCCATTGGCTTTCGCCATTGATTCGCTAATCTCGCTCGGCGGGTGCGGCCAATGGCTTGCGGGCATGGACTGCAATGAGCACTTCGTAGTCGGGATCGTGATGCGCCAGTTCGTGTGGACTGAGTTCCGTCGCCGACAGGCCGTGCAGCGAAGCGGTTGCGGCTAGCACGTTGCCGTAGGTGACGATGCGTACGCCGTCGGCAGGAAAAACCTCCTCGAACAGGCGCTTTGAGGATTGCGCCGTGAAATGCCAGTATTCGCCCCAGGGGTCGATGCCTTCGCGGCGGGCGATGCGGCTGATGCCGTGTGACGTTGCCAGGACGACGCCGCCCGGCTTCAAAATTCTGTAGAGGCAGCGCAACGCGGCCCGTACGTCATATATCATTTGTAGGGTTTGGGTAACGATAACGCAGTCGAAACTGTCGGCCGGCAGGTGATCGGCGTCGGTCAGATCGGCGACGATCGTCGCCGCGGGATTGCCGGGCTCGGAATGCAGCACGTCGCTATCGGATACGCGATCGCCGCCAAATTTGCGGGTATAGCTGGCGTCGCCCATCTCAAGCACGCGGCCGCGGATGTCGGCGGAATGGCGCGCCAGAAAGTCTTCGATATAGTGGCGGTCGATAATCGGCAGGCCGCGGTCCAGGCCGAAGACCGGGCTGATCGGCGTCAAGCGCCGCAGTGTACCGAATTCAACAGTGCCGACGGGCACCGATTGTAACCGATACCGGCGTTGTTGGGTGCGCAACCATTGACGCACCGCCGACGGCAACAGCAGGGTCGCCACGCCGCGGATTTGCCGGCCAAGAACCGCGCCAAAAGCCGTTGTCTGCCACTGTACTTTACGCACCGGTCGGTCACTTCAAGCAAACGAAACCAGCGAAATTGTACCATTGAAAGAACGTTTCGACGACACCGAAGCCGGCATCGGCAAACAGTTTCCTGTTTTCGTCCAAGCGATAGGGTACGAGCACATTTTCCAAAGCCTCACGCTTTTTGTGAATTTCCGTCTGCGAATAGCCGGTCCGGGCTTTCAAATCGTGATAAAAAGCGATGTAGTCCCGCTCTAAGTCGGTGTTGTTCGTCAGAATTTTTTCCGTTACCAGAAACACGCCGCCATCTTCCATTCCATCATATATTTTTCGGATCAACTCCAGACGATTGACCGGGCGCACGAATTGCAACGTCCAGCAGAGCAGCACCACGCCGGCATTCTCGATCGATAGTGCCGCGGGATCGCCATCAAGATCGCCGAGCCGCAGCGTAATGCGTTTCGTCAGGCCGTGTGCGGCGATCGACGTGCGCGCCTGTTTTAGCATCGAGGCGGAATTGTCGTAGCCGATCAATTGGACGGCATCGCCAAGCTCGCCGCTTAGGTTGATCAGCGTCGTACCGGTGGCACAGCCGAGATCGTAGATGGTCGTGCCTGGCTGCCATCGCTGCTTGACGATCTCCGTCATCATGCGCTGCTGTTCGACGTAAAACGGTACGCTACGGGTGACCATGTCGTTGAAGACGGCCGCGACTTTGGCGTCGAACTTGAAGCCACTTTTTTGCGGTGTTTTGTCGTCAAAAAGCTTGTCACGTTTCATTTGCGCCGTTCCGTTGTCTCGCGTTGACGACCAGCTGCCGCCCCGATCAGATGCCAGTTTCGAAAGCCTTCGGGATGCCGCCTGATCCGACTTTCGAGTGCACGCGCATACTGACGCAACGCGTGCTCGACCACTTCGTTGCGGCTGCCAGAACACTGAAACACGATCGGCGGGCCTATCTCAAGTACGGCGCCGTCGCTTTCGCTGGGCACGCAGAACATCGGCAACAGCGCCGCACCCGATGTCCACGCCAGTTTTATCATGCCGGGCGCGAACGGCGTCTTTCCGCCGAGGAAATCCAGCTCATGCCGCTTGCGTGCAATCAGGCCGTCGCCGGCAACGCACAAAATGCCGTTGTCGCGCAACCGGTTGACATAGACCCGGCTCGCCGTCATCGAACTGACAAGGGGTATGATGAGAATGTCATCGACGAACGGGCGCTCCCGGCGCTCAAAAAAAGGCCGCAAAATACGCGTCCTGAACCAGGATCCGGTGCTCGGTTCGGTCAACAGTACGCCCAAATGAGTGGCGCCGTGCATTTGGATGACGGGATAGCCGCTGGCGTATAGGGTGCGCCGCGCCAGGACACGGCGGCCAAAGCCGTTACTCTCCAGCAGGATCACGCCCTTGCCCTTGGCCACGGCGTCCTTCAAATGCTCGATGCCATCAATGCGCGCCAAGTCGGTCGGGGATTTCGCCGCGGCCGACGGCACCCAGTCGACCATTTCCTCCCAGAACCCTCGGAAGCATGCGATGGTTAGCTGTCTTTTCCTGGCGGAATCGATATTGGCGCTGAAGGCAACGGTCAGGTTTTCCTCGATAGCCTGTCGTTTGCGGCGCGATAACGCGTAGGCGATTAGCGCCAACCCATCCAAACACAGCCGGCGCCCCCGCGGTGAAGGCAGCCGTCCGACGATTTCGACGACGGCTATAACCGCGAGACAGTACAAATCAAACAGGTTGATGGTCGATTTCATTAGCCCTGACCGGGAAGGCGGCTGCGGTTGCGTTCCGCGCGGATTCTGTCGCGGCTAACCCTAATCCAGCCAATTCCCACGCAGGACTGCGACGCCGATGAATACGACGTGCACGAGGTTCCAAAAAAACGACAGCAGGAATCCGATTACGGAACCGAAGAACAATCCATAAAGGCCGCCGATGGCAGCGCCCCACCAACTGATCTCGTAGCCCGGCAGGAATGTCCCAAGCGCCGACAAATTGCCGCCGATCGGCATGCCGGGCGCCGCACCTTTGAACAGCAGTATCGCCGTTGCCAAACACAGGCAAAGGGCGCATACCGCGCCCACGGCCAATGCCATCGCCACGGCGTCCATGCGCGCGAACATCAATTTAATCAGATAGCCATTGGCCTCCGCGCGCCGGTCTGCCAAGGTCGATGAGGAATTCTCGAGGTTCTGATGCATCACACCGTATTATCACCATGAAAATGGCAAATTCACCCTAAAGTTACGCGAATTCGGCATCGCGCGCAGGAGGATAATTCTATTTCCATGGAGACCAGTCCTGCCGGTTACGCGATTAGCGTTGTCATGCCGGTGTACAACGCCAAGCATTTCCTGCCGCAGGTTTTGGCACCACTGCTCGCCATGCGCAGAACCGGTGCGATCCTCGAAGTCATCGTGGTCGACGACCGATCGACGGATAAGTCGGCAGAACTTGCGGCCGAGATGGGTGCACGGGTGGTGACGTCGCCGGTGAATGGCGGGCCGGGGGCCGCGCGCAATATCGGCGCCGCTCGTGCCAGTGGTGACATCCTATGGTTCGTCGATGCCGACGTGGTCGTGCAGGGCAATGGCCCCCAATGCATCCGCGACGTGTTCCGAGACCCTTCGGTGGCCGCGGTCTTCGGCTCCTACGACGATCGGCCGCCGGCGCAGAATTTCGCCTCGCAATACAAGAACCTTATCCATCACTACTACCACCAGAAAGGCCGGCGCCAGGCCTCGACGTTCTGGGCGGGCTGTGGCGCGGTTCGCAAACAGGCATTCCTCGCGGTTGGCGGCTTCGACGCGGAACGCTATTCGCGGCCGTCTATCGAAGATATCGAGTTGGGTTATCGTTTGCGCGCCGCGGGGCACGGCATCGTGCTCGAGCCCGATTTTTGCGGACGGCATCTGAAGGTTTGGAGTGTCAAAGACGTCATTTTTGTTGATATGTTTCGTCGTGCCTTGCCGTGGTCGCGGCTGCTGGTCGGGCAGACCGGCCTTATTGACGACCTCAATGTCGGTCGGCGGGAACGGGTCCGCGCGGCGATAGCCTGCCTGTTTTGGCTGGCGCTGGCCGGCGCGGCCATCGGTACCTTGCCCTGGTTGGCTGCGACGATCCTGCTGTTGATCGTATTTTCCATCAATAGAGATTTGTGGGCGTTTTTTCGAACTCGGAAAGGCGTGCCGTTTGCGGTGGCCGGCGTCGTGTTCCACCAGTTTTATTATTTATACAGTTCCGCCGTCTACGCTTGGTGCTGGGTTGAGGGCAGGATTGCACCGCTGCGACAAGAATGACGGTGAATGTTCTCGACCGCGTTTGCCTTGCAATAAGCGGTCAGGGTCGCCACTGCGGCCCCGGCGCCATTAGCGCCGCCCCTGCGGAGCCATGCGCCAGTGGCGCATTGGCGTGAGCGCAACCAAGAAGGCCCGTTTCAATGACGATCAAAACAGGCCTACGGCCGGCGCCGATATACGCGTAAGAATCCGCCGGGCTTGGAAACATGGACAAGGTCGTAGTCGCGCTCTAATTCCGCCAGCAGCGCTCGCCCGTTCCGTTGCTTCGTCAAATGATGGTACATCTCCCACAGCAGGACATAGTCGATTTGGCCGCCCGTGTCTTCGGCGTAGGCGGCGAAACCACGATAAGGGGGCCGGCCCGGCCTCTCGGGCCCGGCGTCTTCGACATATTGTACATAGATGTACTGTGAAGGATTGAGGGTGGGGCGAACATGCAAGGGAAATATACTCAAAGGCGTCTGGTAATTGGACAAATTGACCAGTCGTGCTTCGGTGGTCAAACGTCCGTGCGCGTGCAAGAAAACTTTGACACGCTCGAACTGGCCGGTGGGAGGGGCTCCATCGCTTTGAGACCCCGTTAGTCCGATGGCGGCGGGTAATGTGTGGATCCACGACATGTGAAAAACATTCGGTTCGGCAATCGCGAAAAGCGTTGCGCCGGGCTCGAATACGCTTGCTGCGGATGCATATTCCACCAGCTTGTTGTTCAGATTTATGTAAGTCGGAACGCGATAGGCCAGTGCGCCAATCGCGACGATGACGCATAAGCTGCCGACGAAGAGTTGAAGCTTACGCTGCAATTGCAGACGACCCAGCCAGATGATGATTAGGAAGTATAGGAAAAGCGATAACCGCCCCGGCAAAAAAACGACCGACGGTATCATCAAGAAGACAACAGCAAATACGCCGAAAACCGCCAACAAGGGCTTCGCCCCACGGAAACGGTCGTACCGGATTTCCGAAGACAGCGTCAAAATGGCTAGGATCAGAAGAAACAGGCTGAACAGAAGCGCAAAGATGACGTCCTGGACACCAAATACCATCAAGCTCGAAAGCGCGGCGAAACGAACGAAGTTCGTCGCCCAATGCCCAAAATCGAAGATTTGCAATCCAAGTTTATCGCCAAACCGCAGAATGACGTAAATCATGGCGACACAGGTCGCGGCGACCGCACTACTGCCGAACCATATGGCCGGCGAGACCGCCCGCCCGCCCTGAGCCAGTCTTCCGCGATTGTTGGCCGCGGCTTCGACAAGCCGGGCGACAGCTAATACGCTAACGGCCATCACGGCGCAGGCCGCCGCCATGATGTGGACGAAATAACTGGCGATAAGCAGGGTTAGCAGGATTCCGGCATGCCGCAGTCGGGGCCGGTCGTAATGCCGAAACGCGTAGCCGATGATGAAAAGAAAAAATACCAGGCCAATTGAAAAGTTGAAGAACCCCATATGGGGAAGTCTTGAGAAGACAAATGGAAAAATAAGGAAAACGGCAAACTTGAACGGTTTCCTATCGTAGGACAAAGCATACAGCATGGAAATCGGCAGAAATAATACGTATATGCTAACGATAATTTTTTCGGCCGTGTCCGGCTCGAACAAAGTCATCAGCGCCATCAGCGTTGCGGCCACGAGCTGATTGGTGCTCAGTTTCCAGTTCGCTTTGAAATACTGGTCGAAAACCGGCCAATCGGGGTTGCCGAGATTGGCCAAGGTTGCGGCCGTGCTTACATGCGCGGGCCCGTCTTGGCTCGGAAAATAGTCGAAGACCCAAACCGTTGCTAGATAGAGGACAAGAATGAATGCGAACGCGAACGCATGAACAAATTTTTCAGACACTGAACTATAGTCACCCAATTGCTTCGCTCGGGTACATGCCGATGGCCCCGGCGCTACGCTACCAATCTAGCGACAGTATTCCCGGTTAGCTTGCGATAGTAACACTTTTGGCCACAGAAAACGACTATCGCCTTAGCCAGTGGCGGACGGCGCGGTTTCCGGATAGCTTACGGGCGAAGTGTAAGGCAATATTGCGTATCGAATATTTTCGCGAGTACAAAATGCAAAGAGTACCAACGAATTCGACAAGCTTGGAGCGTCGGATTAAGTCTGTGCTTCCGATGAGGGTTAAAGGGTTCATCAATAGGCACCTGACATCGCGGCTGGTTGGCAAGGTTATACAAAAGTATTTTCGGCGCAGCTTATTGGGCGCTTACTATGATTTCACCGTGGTTGAGCCTCGGGTCGCCGCCAGCATATTCTTTGGGCTATGGGAATCGGCAGAGATCGAGTTCTCAAAAAGGCATGTCCGAGATCATGATGTCATCGTCGAGTTGGGCAGCTCGTTGGGCGCAACGCTGGCGACATTGGTGAGTACCAAGAAAATTTCGCGATATATCGCCGTGGAGGCCAATCCGAACCGGATCGACCAACTGCACAGGATCTCCAGACTGTTCGATTGTTGCGACATTACGATTATCGGCGCCGCCGTCGATTATTCCGGAGGCGACGAGGTCGACTTTTTGAGTTCGACGATTCTTGAAAGCAAAGTGGGAAAATTTGCCAAAGCGACGGAGCAGGGCGATTGGTATTCGGTTCATACAGCGACACTGTCGGAAATACTGAAGCAGTCTGATTTGCAGGATTCGGACTATGTGTTGATTACCGACATTGAAGGGGCTGAATCGGACTTGTTTTTCGAAGATTTAGAATCCCTTAGAAATTGCGGAAAAATATTGTGCGAGCTGGAATCTACACACTGTTATAGTGTCGATCAGCAGATTGATAGGTTAGAACAAGCCGGCTACGAAATGGTGGAGTTCTACGGTGACGTCTACTGTTTTGTGAAATCCTGACCGCAACGGTCGCGAATGCCGGTCGAGGCGGGTACCAAGGCCGCTTGGGAACGCGACATTTTCCACTAGTGCCCCGAACCAGAAGTTCGCCGCGTTTGATGCAACGGCATTACGAACTTCTGATTCGACAAGGACACTAAAAACTTATTGATTCCATCGCACTGCGCGTGTCCGAAAATTTATCATCGCTCGTTGGTATAAGTCTGCGGGCTCGGCCGCAGCGACCTGCATGCGGCCCCTTCACTATGTCTTACTCGGCCTCGATCGATTTGGAGGCCAAGTCGAAATCATCACAGCCATGTTTGTAAATGCAGCGGCAATTTCTGTTTGTCGAGAATTTGCGCTGCGCCTCCTTTGTCTTTGACCTCTTTTTGTTGGCACGTCGGATTGCTGGCTTGACAGAAAACAGGCGCGTTGATACTTTGGTTGCGTATCATGTAAGTAGTTACTCAATATGTAATATCGAAATTTCGAATGCTTTTTGCGAGGACTGAATGAAAGCGTTAGGCGGTACTCTTGTTTACGAGACACTGAAGTCGTACGGCGTGCGTTGTATCTTTGGCATGGAAGACCCGATCCATATTTTCCATGCAGTTGATCAAACGGTTACGAAAATCGTCACCGTTCGAGATGAAAAGCATGCCGCCATTATGGCGCATGGCTTCGCCCAGGTGACTGGCCGCCCTGGCATCTGCGCTGCCACTTTTGGCCCTGGCGCCTCCAATCTAGCGACCGGGCTGCTCGAGGCCCTTCGGTCATCGGTGCCAGTGATCGCTTTGGTGCAGGACCATCCGCTGTCTTTGCGCGAGAAGAACGCCAGCAGCTTTCTCGATCATGCGTCCGCGTTGGCGCCATATGTTAAAGAGGTAATGCGAATAGACTCGGTGGAATTAACCGGCACCGTCCTTCGCCGTGCTTTCCGGGTTGCGACAACCGGTAAACCCGGTCCGATCGTCGTCTCTTGCCCAACGGACGTGATGGCGATAGAGGGTGAGTGTTCGGTCCACGCCGAAGACGATTATTCCAGTTTTCCCGCGCTTCGAAGCCGCAGTTCTCGTGAGGTGATTGAGCGGGCCGCCAATTTGCTTGCCGCGGCCGAACGGCCGCTGATCGTTGCTGGCGGCGGCGCCGTCATCTCCGGCGCATTTGAAGAAATTATGGAGGTGGCGGAGCGTTTTGATGCGCCGGTGGCGACGACTTTGACTGGACGGGGCGCATTTCCGGATCGCCATCCGATGGCGGCCGGCCCATTGGGGTCTTCCGTCGGCGGAAAATATGGTCGCGGCCAGGTGGCGAACACGCTGCTTGACGAAGCCGACCTAGTATTCTTGATGGGGACCCGCACCGGCCAGCTTTGTTTCAGCGATTGGACTCTGCCTAAACCTGGCGTACGGGTCATTCACCTGGACATTGACCCGACCGAAATCGGCCGAAACTTTGAAACCGCGTTGCCAATGGTTGGCGACATACGCGATACACTTCGCGATCTTCTGATGTATAGCAAAGATCAAGAGATCGGGCGCCGGCATGGTGATAATGGCGCCCGTAAAGGCGAATTGCTGGAGGCCTGGAGAAATGACTTGGCGGGCCTGGCGCGGTCGACACAAATACCAATTCGGCCGGAGGCGGTCATCAGCGCGATCGACGATTGCGTCGACGGCGACACATTGATCTGCGTGGACGCCAGCTACGTCACCAACTGGGTGATTTCCAACATAGACGTGCCGAGGGCCGGCCGGTTCGTCCTCTCGCCACGCGGTACCGGCGGCATTGGCTGGGCGTTGCCAGCGGCAATAGGCGCCAAAATGGGCGATGCCGGGAGGAGCGTAATCTGCGTATCCGGCGATGGTGCCTTTGGTTATGTATTCGGCGAGTTGGAGACCGCAGCACGTTATGAAGTGAATATCGTGGTTGTGATCTTCAACAATGGGACCCTCGGATTTCAGCGCCATTGGGAAGCCAAGGTCATGGGCTCCTACCTGGAATGCGACTTTCTGGATATCGATCACTCGAAACTGGCCCAAGTCCTGAAGTGCGGTGGAGAACGGGTTACAAGCCCGGCCGACCTCTCGGCCGCGTTGGCGCGTGGTCTAGCGTATGACGGGCCGTATCTCATTGACGCCGTGGTTGATCCCGACGCGGCGGCGCCGGTCATCGGAATGGAGCGGCCCGTGCCGATCGGCGCGGCGCATTGATTCTATTAGCGTAAAACATGCAGGCAATACAAACCAAATAGGGAGATTGAGGTGCAGAAATTCATCAGGACTTCGGGATCACCATGATCGTTGTGACACATGAAATAGCGTTCGCGCGGGACGTTGCCCATCGTGCAATTTTGATGGAACAAGGCCGAATCGTCGAACAAGGCCCGGCGACTGAGTTTTTTACCGCCCCCCGAACAGAGCGGGCGCAAAAATTCTTGCGGGCGATCAAGAACGACTAGGAAGCCAAGCAACAATTGTAGCCGAACAAGCGGCGGCACGAATGCGTTGTCGAAGAATTTGGAGGAACAACAAAGTGATCAGTGAACCAAAAAAGTCCGATGAGTTTGCCGCGAAAGCCAAGGCCATTATGCAGCGACTTGGCGTCGATCAGAGGTTGTTGGCGGACGACGGCTTGAAAGTTCGAACGCCTATCGACGGGTCGGTTCTGGCGTCTTTGCCGACGACGGATTCCAATGCAATCGATGACGTCGTCGTCCGTGCCCATGAGGCATTTTTGAACTGGCGGCTTGTGCCGGCGCCGCGCCGTGGCGAATTGATACGACTATTGGGTGAAGAACTGCGCTTGGCCAAGGACGATCTGGGTTGTTTGGTTTCGCTCGAAGCCGGGAAGATTCTTTCCGAGGGGCGGGGCGAGGTTCAGGAAATGATCGACATTTGTGACTTCGCCGTCGGTCTGTCACGTCAGCTCTATGGCAAGACCATTGCGTCCGAAAGACCGGGGCACCGGATGATGGAAAGCTGGTTGCCGTTGGGGGTTTGCGCCGTGATTTCCGCTTTCAATTTTCCGGTTGCGGTCTGGTCCTGGAACACCGCGATTGCATTGGTTTGCGGCAATTCCGTCATTTGGAAGCCCTCCGAGAAGGCGCCGCTAACGGCTCTTGCATGCGATGCCATCTTGCAACGGGCCATGAACCGTTTTGCCTATGCGCCCGACGGCCTCCACACCGTGGTCGTTGGCTGGGCGGATGTCGGAAACGCCTTGGTCTGCCATGCTGGCGTGCCGTTGGTCAGCGCGACGGGGTCGACGCGCATGGGAAAGGCGGTCGCGCCGTTGGTCGCTCAGCGCCTGGGCCGCAGCATACTCGAGCTGGGCGGCAACAATGCGATGATCGTCGCGCTGTCTGCCGACCTCGACTTGGCGGTCCGGGCGATCGCATTTTCCGCGGTCGGAACGGCCGGGCAACGGTGTACGTCCTTGCGCCGGATAATCGTCCACGACAGTATTGCGGACTCGCTTTTGAACCGATTGCAAGCGGCTTATGACAGTCTGCCGATCGGCTCGCCCTTAGATCCAAAGACGTTGGTCGGGCCTTTGATCGACCAGGCCGCCTTTCAATCCATGGAGACGGCGCTTGAAACGGCGTCCCAGGATGGCGGCACGGTGCACGGCGGCGGCCGGGTGCTGGCGGAGACGTACCCAGAGGCGTGGTACGCCAAGCCGGCGATCGTTGACATGCCGTGTCAATCCGAAATCGTTCGCCAAGAGACTTTCGCGCCGATCCTGTACCTTATGCGCTATGAGAAATTTGAAGAGGCTCTGGAAATGCACAACGGCGTCGCCCAGGGATTGTCATCGGGGATCTTCACCAATGACGTTCGAGAGGCTGAACGCTTCCTGTCAGCCGAAGGTAGCGATTGCGGCATTGCCAATGTGAATATCGGCCCCAGCGGTGCCGAGATCGGCGGCGCTTTCGGCGGCGAGAAAGAAACAGGCGGCGGCCGGGAGGCGGGTTCCGATGCTTGGCGAGGTTACATGCGCCGGGCGACAAACACGATAAACTATTCGACTGAGCTGCCGTTGGCGCAAGATGTGGTGTTTCTCTGAGGCGATCGCTTCGACGATGGCTTTCAGCAAATCGGATGAGGTCGGAATGAGTATTGAAATTGATACCTGCGATCCTAGATCGCCGATCGGAATGGCACTAATCGAAGAATCGTCTAATGACCAGATCATGCGGTACGGTCGCGACGGTGGATTGGTGCTGGAAAAACTAGCTTCGGCGGAAAGTGTGTTTGCCGTTGCGAAATTGGACGGCCAGCCTGCCGGTTGTGGCGCTGTGGTTTTCCATGCACCGGAAGTCGGCGAATTGAGCCGTATCTTTGTTACCGCATCGGCGCGTCGAAACGGTGTGGCGTCCGCGATTCTCGGCTGGCTGGAAAGAGACGTTCGTGGTCGGTACCAGCGCCTGGTTTTGGAAACCGGGACCAAGCAGCCGGAATCAATCAAGCTATATGAAGCGCACGGTTACACTTCTATAGAGCCGTGGGGCGATGGCGAGCCAAACCCTCTGGTGCGCTGCTATGAAAAGTGGTTGAACGATTAGGCTCGATAAACGGCGATTCTGGTGGCGGCCGATCAGAACGTGACGTGACCCTGTGCGGTCCACCTCACATCGCCGGTTTTCGCACCGTAGCGCTTCGCCTCGGCCACCAATGCCGTGACAATTTTCTCGTCTTCACCAGATTCAACGGCAAATGTCGGATATGATATGCCTAATGCAATTGGTCGATCCAAGTGAGCGGCATCGAACGCCACGGCAACGGACTTTACACCACTGAACAATTGTTGATCCGAAACGGCATAACCGATCTTCCGAATTTCCGACAATTCGGCAAGCAGGTCGTCGACCTTAAAATTCACGTTCGCCGACTTGACCGCCTCGGAACTGTTGTAAAGTTCTAATACATCATCCGGTTTCTGTAGCGCTAAGAGAGCTTTCCCCATTGCGGAATCCGCGGCGGGAAGCCGGCCGCCAATTGGCACGGAATATCGAACCGGGAAATTACCGTGCCGGGATTTTAACACGACCAACTCAATTCCCTCCAAGATTCCTGCCCACGAGGTATGCTGCGTCTGTTTGACCAACTTCTCCATTGGTTCGTGAATATCCTCAATGGGATCCGCGCCAAGTTCGAATGCGCGGGCGAGCCTGAAGGCAAGTATTCCCGGGCGATAACGCCGAGTTTCCGGATTTTGCTCAATGATATGGCATTCGCGCAACGAGGCCAAAATGCGCGATGCCGTTGCGGCAGTAACGTTCAGGTGGCGTGCGGTGTCGGCGACGCTCAGTTCCTTCTGTTGCGACGCCATAAGTCGCAACGCTTCGCCGGCCCTTCTAATCGATTGCATTCATGCCTTCCAATCTGTTTCGAGCGGCTGTGTTCTTTAACAGCCGGTTAGCCATTGCCGATCATGAAAGGGAAAATACGCGTGGGTTCATCCAGCTCCGCCAAATCTAGTGAAGATTTTGGCATAGCGTCACGACTTATGGTCATTTGATCCTGCAAATAGGCCATTCCGCGCCCTACAGCAACAAAAATTGCGATTTACCTTTTCTGTTCGGTCTAACGATATTGACACGAATTCCAATTAATTGTATATCATTATGTATCTATTTGCATAATATGCAATATAGGAACGGAGGTAACAACGGGATAGTCGGTTCGAAAAAACGGACATCTCAAACACATTTCCGCAGCCCACGAGGGGGGATGAGAATGTTGAAGAATGTTAGCAAGGCCTTGATAGCGACAGGTCTTACAATGGCGCCTTTCGCCGCTATGGCAGCGGAAGGAAAACTTGTGCCGGAGGTGCATTTCCTAAGTTGGCCGGCAGCAAAGTACCAAGTATACGCGGAATCCAGTAACTATATCGCCGAACAATGGCGGAAGCTGGGCCTAAAGGTAAGGGTCGACCAGGTCGCTTTTCCGAACCCCATGCTGGCCATGTGGTTCAAAGAGCATAAGTTCGATGTGGTGTTGTCTTCCCTTTCCGGGGCGCCCTATCGACTGGAGCCGGACTTCTTTACCTATGCGCAGTTCAATTCGAAAAATGCTGCGCCGGGCAACTGGAATGTCGGCGAGTTTTCGAATGCTACTGTCGACAAACTTGGGGAGCAGCAGCTCGGCATGTATGTGCCGGAGAAGCGGCGGGAGGTTATCCACGATCTCCAAAAAGCCTTGCACGACAACATGCCGGAAATCGTCCTGAACTACACGGTTAGTAGTTTTGCGATCAATTCCGACAATATGAGCATCGATGACTACCAGCATTCGCCGCAGGGCATTCGCGCGAACCAAAATATCTTGCGCATGAAGACCAAGAGCGGTAAGGCGGTTCGCATTGGCTGGACGGTTTCTTACACGACCGTCAATCCGTTGGTTGCAAGCACCATCGAAGACCTCGACCTGGTGGCCCTTATGTATGATCGGCTCATTTGGATCGCACCGAACGGCTCACCGGAAATGATGCTTGCCAAGTCCTTTGAGGTCGTCGACGACAAGACCGTGGATGTCCAAATCCGCACGGACCATACGTTTTCCGACGGTAAACCGGTGACGGCGGAAGACGTCAAGTTTTCCTTCGATTACTTCAAGAAGTGGGAGGCGGTATATCTGAAAAAATACTTGAGCCGGCTCGCGTCTGTCGAAATTAGGGGAAAAGACACGGTCCGTTTCAAGCTGAGTCAGCCTTACGCGCCGTTTATCATGAATACGCTGGGCCAAGTCTATGTTCTGCCGAAGCATATTTGGTCGACCCTGGTAAAGGACAAAGGCCTAAAGAAGCCGCAGGACTTCGCCAACACCAAGCCAATCGGCAGCGGGCCTTATACCTTGAAGTACCGCAAGGAAGGGCAAGAGGTGTACTTGTCTCGCCGTGCCGACCATTTCGCCAAACCGAAATCGGATATCCTTCATATCATCTTCGGTTCTGCCGAGGTCATTGGGCAGACCCTAAAGAAGGGCTCGATCGACGCCAGCTTCCAACCGCTGGTGCCGACGTCGATTTCGGAGTTCACTTCGGCGAAAAACATCAAGATATATGATGCAAAATCCAACGGCTATAATTCCGCTCGGTTCAAAGTGACGGGGCCGGTATTCTGGAATTTGGATTTGCGTCGGGCGCTGTCGCACGCCGTGCCGTACCAAGCAATCATCGATGAGATTTACGGCGGCAACGCGAGCAAATCGGCTTCATCGATAACCCCAGTGAACGCCTACTGGCACAATGCTTCGCTGCCTGAGCCGAAACTGGACTTGGACAAGGCTAAGGCGATGTTGAAAGACGCCGGCTTTACATGGGACGGCGACGGACGATTGCACTTCCCTGCGGAATAGGCTGCAAATTAATTACTGTCTCGGCACTCCTCTCAAGCGCGTAGTCCACGGCTATCATGATTGAAGCTTTCGATCTTATGAAGCACTATCCGGTCGTTAGTGGGCTGCGCGCTCTTTTTTCGCGCAATCGAAACCAGGTGGTACGCGCAGTCGACGGGGTCAGCTTTTCCGTAAAAAATGGCGAGGTGTTGGGAATTGTCGGAGAAAGCGGCTGCGGCAAGTCAACAACGGCTAAACTGTTGGTTGGATTGGAGAACCCGACCAATGGCGAGTTCAAGCTTGACGGCGACGATGGTGCGTCATTGTGCGCCGACGATCGGCTGGAGTTCTACAACCGGGTCCAAATGATATTTCAGGATCCCTATGGTTCCATCAATCCAAGCCACGACGTTTTCACAATTGTCTCCAATCCGTTGGTTTATCGAGGCGCTAAAGATCGTGCGGAGATTAAGCGGCGCGTTTATGAGACCATGGAAATGGTTGGTTTGAGCCCCGTCGAGATTTATCTAAACAAACATCCTCATTTGCTGAGCGGCGGTCAGCGTCAGCGTTTATGCATTGCCCGTGCGATCATTGTGAATCCGACGAACCTGGTCGCAGACGAGCCGATTTCCATGCTTGACGTTTCGATCAAGTGGGACGTGATCCGATTGCTTAAAAGGCTCGTCGATCAAAACAACTTATCTATGGTATATATTACCCACGACTTGGCGACGGTGCCGACGCTCTGTGACCATCTTGCCATAATGTATCTCGGCAAGATCGTCGAAATCGGCCCGACCGCGGAAATTCTGCGCCAGCCAGCGCACCCCTATACCAAGGCGCTGATTGCCTCGGTGCCACAAGCCGAGTTCGGTGCGGAACGCGCTGCGGCGAGGATATTGGGCGGATTGGACACTGCCATTGATTTGCCCAAGGGCTGTCGCTTTCAAGATCGTTGTCCGGACAAAAGTGAAGTTTGTATGTCGGTTGAGCCGACATTGGCGCCCCACGATGGGCGAGATGTTGCCTGTTTTAAGCTCGATCCAGCGGCGAATATGGGCCGGTCAAGTCAGTCTGAACTCAAGTAACCGGGAGTGGGCAGATAAAACGGTACATCGCGATACGGCTGATTCACATGGCGATCACGTTGTTCGCGATGTTGACCTTGATGTTCTTCATGTTTCGCCTGTTGCCGGGCGATCCCACGATGACTGTGGTCAATGCAACTTTGTCGCCGGAAGCCCAGGCCGCGATGAAGGCACAGTTCGGACTCGATAAACCGTTGCTTGAGCAGTATCTCGTTTATGTCGCGAATTATGCCAGGTTCGATTTCGGATTCTCCTTTCAGACCTCCCGGTCGGTCGCCGAAATGATTGAGGGACGGCTGCTGAATACGATGGTACTGATCTTTCCATCGTTGATCACCGCATATGTTTTGGGGGCGCTGATTGGTGCCGGTTTGGCCTGGCGCCGCGGCGGCCGCTCGGAAGTCGCCATCGTGTTTGTCGCAACCGCGTTTCAGGCGGCTCCGGTATTCTGGGTCGGTATGCTAGCCATCCTATTCTTTTCGATCAATCTGGATTTGTTTCCGGTTGGGCATATTGTTACCCCTGGCACGGTGCCGGAATCGACTTGGAAGATGTACTTCACAACAGATTTTTTACACCACCTGGCATTGCCATTTCTGGTGCATACCGCTTATCAGATTTGTTTCCCGTTGTTGCTTATGCGCTCCAGCATGCTGGGTACGATTGGCGAGGATTTCATCGAGCTGGCGCGGATGAAAGGCCTTAGAGAAGTCAGAATTCTGTTCCGCCACGCCATGCGCAATTCGCTTTTGCCGCTGGCGACGACAATCCCGATGATTTTGGGTTGGGCGGTGGCCGGATCGGTCGTTATTGAGACCGTATTTTCATGGCCGGGCCTCGGGCTGCTGATGATTGAGGGTGTGGAACGTTCTGATTTTCCGGTGGTGCAGGCGAGTTTCTTTATGATCGCGGTGTTGACGGTATTTGGTACCTTTGCCGCGGATCTGCTCTACGGCATTTTGGATCCGAGGATCGTCTATGACTGAGCGTGATCTCTAATGGAACTGGTCAAGACGTTCTTTGCAACTGTGTGGCAGACCAATACCGGTCGCATCAGCCTCATCCTGTTTGGAGTTTGTTGCGTGCTCGCGATACTCGGCCCTTATATCGCTCCCCATGCTCCACTAGAACGCAACTATGACGCCGCCAAGAAACTGATCCAGCTTTCACCGCCGACATGGGATCACTGGCTTGGCACGACATTGCTTGGTCGGGACGTGCTCAGCCAAATTTTATGGGGGGCCCGTTCGGCCCTTATTGTCGGTGTCGTGACCGCGCTTGGCGTGGTGGCGATCGGCGTCAACATCGGCTTGATATCCGGTTATTTGGGCGGTCGCGTCGACACTATTTTGATGCGGATCACCGATATCTTTCTTGGTTTACCGTTTCTGCCGTTTATCATCGTGGTGTTGGCGATATCCGGGCGCAGCACAACGACCATAATATTGGCTATGATGATCGTTATGTGGCGATCTACGGCACGCGTTATTCGGGCTCAGGTTCTTTCCCTGAAGGAAATGCAGTTCGTTGCCGCCGCTCGCGTCACCGGGGCAAGCGATTTCGTCATCTTGTACCGGGAAATCGCGCCCAATATTCTGCCGTTGGCATTGGTGAACATCGCCTTTGCCTTGGCCTGGGCGATCATCACCGAGGCCAGTATCGGTTTTCTTGGCTACGGCGACCCGAATGCCGTGAGTTGGGGGTCGATCATTTACTCAGCCTTTGCATCGCAGATGATGTATCGGGCGCCTTGGTGGGTTGTTCCACCGGGTATTGCGGTGATGGTATTGGTTTCTTCGGTCTATTTTATTGGACGTGCTTATGAGCAAGTCGTCAACCCGCGCCTCAAAACGCACTGACCGGCCCGGCACTGTCGAGATGGACCCGTCCGTGGTCCTGTCGGTGCGGGACCTAAGCGTCAACTTCGTTACGAAGCGCGGTATTGAAACAGCACTACAGAATGTTTCCCTGGACGTTCCAAGGGGGGCAAATCTGGGGTTGGTTGGAGAATCCGGCTGCGGCAAAAGCACGTTTCTCAAAGCGGCGATCGGGGTCCTGGCTCCGAACGCGATTGTCCCGTCGGGCCGCGTCATTCATGCCGGTGTCGACTTGCTTGCCGCCGACCCCGAAGAAGCCCGCCAAGTCCGGTGGCGCGACATTTCCATGATAACGCAGAGCGCCCTTAATGCCTTGGACCCGGTCCATCGGGTCGGCGATCAAATTGTCGAAGCGGTGCGTGCCCATAGTAAAGTGTCGCGCAAGGCGGCTCGCGAGCAGGCGAAGGAAATGCTGTCCATTGTCGGTGTTGATCCTAATCGGATTGACGAATTTCCGCACCAGTTCTCGGGTGGGATGCGCCAGCGCGCGATCATTGCCATGGCGTTGATGTTGCGGCCCGAGTTGGTGCTGGCGGATGAACCGACCACGTCGTTGGATGTTATCGTTCAGGATCAGATTTTTCGCCGCGTTCGTGAATTGCAGGACGAGCTTGGATTCTCGATGCTTCTCGTCACGCACGATCTCGGCCTGGTGATTGAGAATTGTGCCCGAATCGCTGTCATGTATTCAGGCCAAATCGTTGAGGAAGGCCAGACCAGCGATGTGGTCTCGGCACCGTTTCATCCATACACCCTTGGCCTCAAGAATTCGCTGCCCCGCCTTGATCGGGATATCGAACCAATTTCCATTCATGGCGGACCGCCGGACCCGGCGGTTCAGCATCACGGCTGTCGGTTTGTCTACCGCTGTCCGTTCGCCGTTGACGCTTGCCATACTGTCGTACCCGAACTGCGCCCGGTGGCCTCCGGTCATAAGGCGGCCTGCCATCGTGTGGAGGACGTACCTGGGTTGCGGGAGAAGGCGGCGCAGTACGAAACATGGTCGCCATGAGCCGTTGGCAGCGACACGCTACCCGGTTCCAATTCACATAAGCGCCGCGTTGCGGTTCGTTGAAACAAGCAGAACTAATAAGGGGAGGAAAGGAAATGCACTATTTCGCGTATGGTACATTGTTGGATATCGATGAAATGACGGGCCTTTGCCCGTCGGCGAAACCGGTTGGATTAATGACCGTCAAAGGCTACGAACTCGGTTTTGCGACGTGCGCTGGAACCGCCAAAGGCGGATGTACTCTCATCGAAAGTCCAGACGCAATTCTTTATGGCGTGCAATATGAACTCAGCAAGGAAGACATGGATTCTTTGGACAAGGCGTCCGGTATTCCCGACGGCCTGTGGGCCCATAAACCGGTTGCGGCGGTAAGCGCAGATGGAACCGAGGTGCAAACGGTGACTTACGAAATCCCAGGTCAACCCAAGGCATTTGCGCCCTCGGACGATTACGTGAAGCCGATCAAGGCCGGTTTACGGTCGCTGGATCTACCCGAAGCGTATGTTGCCAAGATGCATGAAATCATGCGACGGGCGCAGGCCTCCGACTAAATGTGACCGACCGTGATGGCGGCCGTTCAGGGTGGCCGCGCCAATGGGTTGAAACAGCCTAGAATACGCAGCATTTTTCCCGTTGCGTCGTCGATTGATGCAACGTCCAGCCCCTCGGGCATCGTAGTGCCATCGGCGTTGACCAGGTTCCGCGCAAGCCTGTTCGCTTCTATATGCTCTGTTGGTACGATCATCAATACGGTTTTGGCGCGGCGATAGCTGTGCGATGTAAACTCATCAGCCCTATTGTAACGTCAGGCCAAGTCTGCCCGTCGCGTGCGACAGTTCTGGCTGAACTCGAAGGGCAAAATGAAAATGTTACCGGTCTCTGTTACTAGGGTCAGTGGATGCGATTTTCAGTCCACCGGCAAGAAGGAAAGACAATGACACAAAGCGTACTCGGCCAATCCCTAACGCGTCTGGAAGACCGCCGCTTTATAACCGGTAAGGCAACTTATATCGACGACATGAACCTGGACAATCAGGCATATGGAGCCTTTTTTCGGTCGCCTCATGCCCACGCCGAAATCAAAGCAATTGACACTGGAGCGGCGGAGAACTTGCCCGGCGTGATGGGTGTCTATACAGCCAGCGATCTCGAAGCCGACCAGATCGGGGATTTGCCATGTACCGCTGTCGCCGTCGTCGCAACCGATAAGCCGATTATCGTGCCGCCGCGTTGTGCCTTGGCCCGCGGCCGGGTCCGTCATGCCGGTGAACCCGTCGTTTTCGTTGTTGCGGCAAGCGCCGACATCGCGCTGGCCGCCCTTGATGTGATCGATGTCGAATTTGAGGAACTGCCGGCGGTTGCCGATGGCCGCGAGGCACTGACGCCGGGCGCGGCCGAAATTTGGCCGCAGGCATCCGGCAATCTTTGCTTTCATTTTGAGAAAGGAGACCGCGCCGCGGTCGATGATGTATTTGCGAAGGCCGACCATGTCATATCCCTCGAGGTCGTAAACAACCGCGTTTCAGCAGCGCCTATCGAACCGCGCGGCGCCATCGGTAGCTACGATGCGGCGACAGACACGTTGACACTGCAGCTTGCCGGGCAAAGCGTGCATGGTATCCGCCGCCAGCTCGCCAACGCGGTTTTCAAAAAGCCGGAAGCTCAGGTTCGCGTGGTCGCGCCGGATGTCGGTGGCGGCTTTGGCTTGAAGAACTTCGTCTATCCGGAATGGGTCATGCTGCTTTGGTCGGCGCGCCATCTCGGCCAGCCTGTGAAATGGATCGCCGAACGCAACGAAGAGTTTATGAGCAGCACGCAAGGCCGCGACGTTCATGCAACCGTGCGTTTGGCGTTAGACAAGGACGGACGCTTTCAGGCGCTTCGCACCGACATGGTTGCAAACATGGGAGCCTATTTGTCGACTTTTGGGCCAGGCGTATCGACGAATGCCGCTTCGTCGGCCATGGGTGGCATCTACGCAATTCCCAGCGTCTACATGTCCGTACAGGGTGTCTTCACCAACACGTTGCCGATCGATGCCTATCGCGGCGCCGGCAAGCCGGAAGCCAATTACATGATCGAACGTGCGGTTGAGGCGGCCGCGGTCCGCATAGGCATGGATCCGGTTCAATTGCGATTGCAAAACGTCATTACGGAATTTCCCTACCGCTCCGCCCTTGGCATTGAGATCGACACAGGTAATTTCAAAAACAATATCGAACGCACATCCGAGTTGGCTGACCGAGAAGGGTTTGAAAAGCGCCGGGAAGCTGCATCCGCGGCTGGCCGGCTGCGCGGATTGGGTCTCGCATGCTATCTGGAGACGGCCCGCGGGATGAATGTCGAAGGCGCCGAAATTAGGTTCGCGACTGACGGCGGCATAGAGCTCCGCGTCGGTACGGAATCCAACGGACAAGGCCATGAAACGGCGTACTGTCAAATCGCGTCCGCACGGTTTGGTCTGCCGATTGAGGTTTTCCGCTATATTCAGGCCGACACTAGGGAGATCCGATTAGGGCATGGCCACGGCGGCGCGCGGTCAATGCATATGGGCGGCGGCGCGATGGTCGCCGCTATTGATGCCGTATTGGACAAGGCGCGACCGGTGGCAGCTGAATTGCTGCAGGCCGACGAGGCTGAGATTGAATATTCCGACGGCGTGTTTTACGCAGGCGACGGTCGGGCCGGCGGCCAAAGTTCTGTGCCGCTGATCGAGGTTGCGGCGGCTGCGCGAGCATCGGGTTTGCCTGATACCGGCGCGGATGCCGAGGGCTATCCACAAAACGGTCTCGACAGTTTCGCTAAGCAAGTCGACGCGCCGTTCACCTTCCCTAGTGGTTGCCATGCAGCGGAAGTAGAGATTGATCGAGAGACCGGGGCACTACGCCTCGAACGGTACATCGTTGTCGATGATTACGGCAGTCAGATCAATCCGCGGCTGGTGGCAGGACAAGTGCATGGCGGCCTCGCGCAGGGTTTGGGCCAGGCGATGATGGAAAAAATCACATACGATCCGGATACCGCGCAGTTGCTGAGCGGCAGTTTAATGGATTACGCGTTGCCACGGGCGGCAGCGCTGCCGCCGTTCGAGATCCATTTCGAACACACACCGACAGCGGCAAACCCATTAGGGGTGAAAGGCGCCGGTCAAGCCGGCAGCATAGCGGCGCCACCGACGCTGGTTGCCGCCGTTTTGGATGCCCTGAAACCGATGGGTATCACGGATATCGATATGCCTGTCACCGCTGAGAGCTTGTGGCGCATCATGCGCGAGAACGATTAGGCCTGGGACGTGGTGCTGGATATGGTTTCAGCGAATGCGTTGCACGGGAGATAAAGATGCGAAATAGACTGCCGTCGCTTAGTGCTCTGCTTTGTTTCGAGAAAGTTACACGAGTGGGCAGCGTGACCGTTGCTGCACGGGAGCTCAACCTCACACAGAGCGCGGTCAGTCGACGAATAGCGGCCCTCGAAGAGAGCCTCGGATGCAAATTATTCGAACGCAGCAACAAAAAGTTACTGCCCACAAAAGCGGCAGAACAATATGCCGCGGAGATCGCCGATATTATTACCCGGATTGAAGCATCTACGACCAGACTGCTGACGAACGGGCAGCGCGCCGGCTCGCTTACTGTTTCCGTTTTGCCGACACTCGGCACGCGTTGGTTGGTTCCTCGCCTGGGTGAGTTTCTGTCAGTGCATCCCTACATCGAATTGGATCTGGTCTCGCGGGTGCACGCGATCAATTTCGAGAGTCACGTCGCCCAAGTCGCTATTCGTTTTGGAGCTTCCGATTGGCGAAATACCAAAAGTGAGTTCTTGATGAACGAGGAGATGGTTGCGGTTGCCGCGCCGGCCCTGCTTGAGCAAGAAGGCGAAAGGTTCTGTGCCTCGGAGTTGAGCCAAAGGCCTCTGATCCAACACTCGACCCGACCGTTGCTGTGGCAGAAATGGTTCGATCTCGTCGGCGTATCGGCGCCGCAGGCGACATCGGGACAAAAATTCGAGTATTACAATCTCGTCGTTCAAGCCGCATTGGCCGGGCTTGGTTACGCGATATTGCCTGAATTGCTCATCCGAAGAGAACTCGACAGTGGCGTGTTGCGACTGGCCCACCCGCAGTCAATGTTGTCTTGCAAGAGCTACTATGCCGTCTATCCCGAACATTGTGCCGAAAACCCCAACGTCAAAGCCTTTGTCGCCTGGCTCAAGGAATCCTGTGCGCAGTCGATTAGCGGCGAATTCTGTTATGACAAATCAAGCATACTTATCGACCGTTTGCAGACCCAAGACTCAATCCCTGGACCGGGGCATCGTGCCCAATAGCGCTTCGATTCCGTCACGGCCTTCGTGGCTCAGGAGTTTCGCCTAGGCGGTACGTATCCGTCCAAATTCATACCATGCTATCAACGGTTTTCAGCATTGACGTTTCCCGTAGCGCCGTAAATCGATTCTCGTTCGAATTGTCCGCCATCAAATCGGTCTAAGCGAAACACATCAAGTGAAATTTCGGGTGTAGATCCCCGAATTTCGGCTGCCGCACTGAGGGCGAGGCCGGGTGCTACGCACATTCCATGTCCACTGAATCCGGCGGCGGTATAAAGATTGGTAAAATGAGTCCAACCGACAATCGGGTTATCATCTTCGGTCGCCTCGATAAGTCCTGCCCAACCACGGTCGATCTCTGCGCCGGCGGCCAACGGAAAACGGTGCTCCATACGACGTCTTGCGTCCTCGAAGCGATCCCAATTACAGGGCGTGTCGGGCGTATCTTCCACCAGATCAGCCGCACCTATGCCAAAAACAAGGGCACCCGTGCCGTCGATGTCTCCGTGGAAGAAGCTGCGGCTCTCAATATCAATAATTTGCGGTAGACCATCGAAGCTCACGTCCGGTTTGGGACCGACGACCCACAATGAACTGCGGCGAGGCGTTATCGGAAGATTACTACCATAGAGCTGTGCGATTCGAGGAGCCCACGCACCGCATGCATTCACCACAACAGCAGGCGTAAATTCGATGTCACCGGCGACCACGCTAGTGACACGCGAGCCCGACGCGGTGATCGATGTCACCGGATGATGTTCCAGGATAGTTGCTCCTGTGCGTCGACCTATTGCCGCAAACCCTTGCAAAAGGGCTCGTGGATCTACGTAGCCGTCGCCCGGGCCCCATGACGCACAGCATACATCGTCTGTATGAAGGCCAGGGACGATCCGAGAGATCTCGTCCGTCTGAACAATGCGAGTATCCACACCCATCCGATTTTGCAGCTCTACCGCTTGTCGCAGCGTGGTTTCCTGTTCTGCGGTCGAGCAAACGAAGACGTATCCGGCTTGCCTGAAGTTAACGTCAAGACCGAAGTCATCATGAAACCGGGTCACGCGCTCCAAGGAGCCGATTGCGCAAAGAATATTGGTTTCATGGCTAAATTGACAACGCATTCCGCCGGCGTTCAGGGCACTTGAGCCAGCGTAAAGTTCGCGCCGATCGACAACAGTCACTTCGACGCCCGTCTGGGCCAGTTCGTAGGCGATACTTAGGCCGGCAATTCCGGCACCGATGATGAGGACGTCTGGCGAGTGTTTAGTCATAATGCCTCCTGCCGTCTTTTCGACAACGAATGAACGAGCACCTGTCTATCCACACCGGTCTTCAGACCGTAGAAATCATCAACAGGCGGATAAGCGAAAGCATCGGCAACGCACGCGCCATTTTATTCGTTGCATTTTGTGATCGGCGCCGTTGCGTCTTGCTTAGTCTCGGCACAAGGCAGTTCGCGTATGTGTGCTTCTAATGTCTACTTTTACATTCTCTCCAATGCGTCAAAACAAAATCATTGAGCTCAAAAGAGCTTTTCGGCGGCCATCGTACCCGCGAATTCAACATGACGGCGCACGGCGTCCGCGGCTCTATCGGAATCCCGCTCCGTGAGCGCATGATAGATTTCGCGGTGTTCTTCGTGCGTCTTCCTAAGCTCCTCGTCGGTGTAAAGTTTCGCAAGTCGAACATTGAAGAAGTAGTATCGGCTTTTGGTGGCCAAGTTCATTAACATCGGATTGGCCGCGGCAACCGCAACGCTGTCATGGAAAAGACTATTGACCTTCACAAGGACACTGCGGTCTAAATCAAATTTTCCATCATTTTCGTTAAGCGCTATACGTATATTTTCAAGTTGTTCGTCAGTTGCCCGCGCGGCTGCGAGCCGCGCGCTATGGCTCTCGAGTGCGGCACGGGTCTCAAAGATCTCAGCGATCTCGGCGGGGGTGTGTTCGCGCACCACCCAACCGGCGTGCTCAGGGTAAGTGAGCCCATCCACGGCGAGTAACCGCAGAGCTTCACGAATTGGCGTCCGGCTCATGTTCAGCAACTCGCCCAGCTCTGCCTCAACCAAACGCTGATTGGGACGAAAATGACCCTCCACGATGCGTTCCCGCAGCGCCTCGCAGGCAATACTGGCCATCGTGCTCTTATTCCGGTCTTTTCTCGAGCCGACTTTGTTTCGGCTAGCCATAACTGCTTCCGTCTTCATTTAGATATCCATGCATCCTGCGACACCGTTGGGCTGCCGTCGACGCGAAACCTAGCTTGCCGCGTTGATATCGTAAAGAACACCTGTGGCGACGGTGTCAGATGGATCTTCAATTCACTAATACCGGTGTTTCTTATCGGGCACGTAGCGAGGCTGTTTGCTGCGTGTTTGTTCTCAGAATTCGACGTTAATCCGTCCTGGCTCGCTACAAGGGACACGGAAGATCCCTTGTTTCTCCTGGGTTTCCTGAGCAGAAAAAGGCCTAAGCAGCGTTTGGAAAATTCTCGGATGATGTCTTCGGACACTTCACATGAATCATTTCCGCAGGGCGATAGTATTCTAGTAAGTATACGAAAGTGTAAGACACGTCAATCGAATTTTGACCGTGTGCATTGCGGCGGTTCAGAAGAAGTCCAAGAAATTGCGGGTAAAGTTCTGGTGTCAGAAAGTGTTGGTCAGCCGCCGAGTATTGAAACTCGCGACAGCCCGAGAACATGTCACTGCGGTTTCAATAGGTAGAGGCGTCTTCAAGCCTGATCCGGCCCTACGTGACTTAGATGGCTGGACCAGAGCGCCGCGCCGTTGCCAGCAAGCAGTTCTCGGAATGGGGCGTCACGGCTCTCTGTTTCCGCGCAGGCCTTGCGTTGCCGCTGTATCGACCACGCCCTCGGCGGAGGCGACCACGCCATAATCCGTGCGTGCCGCTTGCGTAGTCACCAGACCCGCGCGAATATCGCGGCCGACCGCGGCCGGATCCCGGTCAAACGGCATACCCCAGCCGCCGCCGCCCGGCATCTCCATGACCAGTCGTTCGCCCGCCGGTATCAATTGCAGGCCTTTGTTTTCCAAGATCCGGCCGCTTTCCAGTGAAATTCGGCCAAGTGCACCGGGTTGGCCGCCCTCGCGACCGCGGGCAGCAAAGTGCACCCGCTCAAAACAGGCGAACAGCCCCATGGCAGCGTTCTCCCGGCTGCCAATAACCAGCGTCTGGCCTAGCCCGCCGCGTTGTTTGCCGGCGCCGCCGGAATCGGTGCGATAGTCTTTTTTCCAAACAACAATGGGGGTAATGGCTTCGGTGATCTCGATCGGTACGTTCCGGACTCCGCTGGGAAACGGCGTCGCCGACAAGCCATCTTGCTCCGGTCTGGCTCCGACCCCGCCGGAATGAAAACTAATGGCGGTAAAGGGCGTCACCGATTCATTGCCGGAGGCTGATATGCCCTGACCGGCGCCAAGGCGCATGTTCCAAAGCCCGGATGTGCCCTCCGCCGGCAGTCTATTCTCGAGCGCCTGGTGCAGACAGCCGAAAACGACATCCGGCAACATATGGCCGATCATGGATCTGGCGACAACGGCCGCGGGACGCTGCGCGTTGACGATTGTCCCGGGTGGAGCCGTTACCTTGATCAGACTCAGCGAGCCGGCATTGTTGGGCACGGACGATGCAACGATGCATTTGACACCAAACGCTGTGTAGGCCTCGGAGTAACACATCGGACAATTGATGCCGAATGTCGAAACCGGAGAAGTGCCGGCATAGTCGACGGTGATCTCCGCTTCGGCAATGGTCAGGGCGGCGACCAAATCGACTGGCGCTTCGTAACCGTCGATTCGCATGTCGTAATGCCAGGTTCCACGTGGCAGTTTGTTGATTGCCGTCACCATCGCCTGCTTGCTTTGTTGGATAATGTGATCGCCCAATTCGTCCAGTGACGACAAATCGCACTCGTCCATCATTTTCAGAAGCCGTTGGCTGCCGATTTCGTTGCAGGCCATCAAGGCGTAGATATCGCCTTCGACTTGCACCGGTTCACGGACGTTGCCGCGTATCAGGTGCAGCAGCCAATCATTGATGACGCCTTCCTCGGCCAGTGGCATGATCGGCAAATACAGGCCTTCTTGGTAAACTTGCCTGCTGTCAGGTGCCATGCCGCCGCCGCCGATGTCGACCAAGTGGCTGGTGCAGGCGAACAGTGCCACGACTTTGCCGTCCCTAAATGTTGGGGAAACCATGGTGATATCGTGTAAGTGACCGGTGCCCTTCCAAGGATCGTTGGTGAGATACACGTCGCCCGGACGCATTGTCGCGCACGGAAATACATCCAGAAAATGCGGCACCGAGCGGGCCATGGAGTTGATGTGGCCGGGTGTCCCGGTAACCGCTTGGGCCAGCATCTCCCCGCGCAGATTGAACACGCCGGCGGAAACGTCGCCGGCTTCTCTGGTCGACGCGGAGAACGCCGTTCGAACCAGAGTCTGTGCCTGTTCTTCGACGACCGAAAGCAACCGATTCCAGATAACTTGGAACCGAATCTTTTGCATTTCCTCTTGCGTATCTGGTTTAGCCACCTTTACCTCGCCTTGTTGTGGGCCTTGATATCCCCGGCGCCGTCAGCAAAATTCCCGTTCACTGGCGGATAAACCGTAAGGCACCCCTCGCGCTAGGGTCACGCACCCGTGTTGGTCAATTGCTTTCTGACAAGTGTGATCTGTCCAAGGTCATTGATCCGGGCGTCGAAAGACACCGACACCACTGTTGCTGTTTCATCCTCGACAATAATTGCCGGTCCATGGATTAGCGCCCCAGGTTCCAGTGCCTTGCGATCGTGAACTTCGGCATTCACCGTCTCGCCCACTTCGACATCGAACATTTCTCGATGATCGATGGCCGAAGGATAATGTGTCTCGGTCGACGTTTTGCCGGTTTCCGGTAAATCCGTTGCGGTCGACAACGATAACGTCCAGGACAAGGCCTCTATGGAAAGGTTTGGAATAATGCGGCCGTAGAGGGCCGTGTATTCTTTTTCGAAGGCTGTTTTCAAAGTGCTGCTATCAGACCCGGAGAAAGTCCGACAAGGGACATCCACGGTAATCTCATGGCCTTGGCCGCGGTAACGGATGAATGCGGTTCGAACTTCCAAAAGCTCGGCATCGGGGGCGCCCAGTCGCACAACGGTTTCGGCTTCGGCGCGCAATTCAGCGAATAACACGTTCAAACGGTCGGCATCGAAATCATCCAATGCCATGAAGCTGGTTCTGACGACCTCGTAGGAAATCGGCGCCTTCAGAAACCCGACGGCCGAACCAACACCCGCGCCGGACGGCACGATGATGTGGTCAATGCCCAGTTTGTCGGCCATTCTAGACGCGTGCAAAGGCGCCGCGCCGCCGAATGCGATAAGCGTTCGATCGGCGGTGTCCTTGCCGCTTTCAATTGCGTGAACCCTGGCTGCGTTGGCCATATTTTCATCGACAATTTCAGCCACGCCGGCGGCGGCAACCAACGTGGACATAGCCAAGGGTTTGCCGACCGCTTCCTCAATTGCCGCTTGCGCCAGTTCCGGCCGAAGGCTCACTTTGCCGCCGGCAAAGCGATCGATACTGATGCGATTTAGAACGACGTCTGCGTCCGTTACGGCGGCATTTTGGCCGCCACGGTTATAGCAGGCAGGCCCCGGTTCGGAGCCGGTGCTGTCTGGGCCAATCGTAATTCGGTTGATCTCGTCCAGCCGCACGATTGAACCGCCGCCGGCGCCGATCTCCACCATGTCGATAACTGGAATTCGCATCGGCAGGCCGCTGCCCTTTAGGAAACGATGCATGCGGGCTACTTCAAAAGTTCGCGACAGTTGCGGCTTATAGTCATCAATGAGTGTGATTTTGGCCGTTGTGCCGCCCATGTCGAAAGCCAGAACCTTTTCAAGGCCGTTCTCGGCGGCAATGTTGAGCGCCAGTATAGCGCCGCCGGCGGGACCGGATTCAACCAGTCTTATTGGTTGCTCGGTAGCCGTGCCAACTGTCGTGACGCCGCCGTTGGACATCATCAACAGTAGTGGCGCATTGATCCCCTCGGTGCCCAGGGCGGCCTCGAGCTTTCTTAGATAGCCAGCCATGAGCGGCTTGACATAGGCGTTGGCGAGCGTCGTCGATAATCTGTCATACTCTCTAATTTCCGGGCATACGTCCGACGAGATTGATATGGACAAATCCGGCAGAGCGCGACTTAGGATGTCGCGTGCCCGGCGCTCGTGATCCGGATTGACGTAGCTGTGCAGAAAACAAATCGCTGCGGCTTCGAACTTTTCCCGCTCAAGCCGGGCGACTAAGCTTTCTAAACTGGAGTCGTTGAGTTCCAACAAAACGGCGCCATCCGCTGCAATTCGTTCAGGTACGGTGTAACGCCACTCCCTGGGTGCGAGTGGGGCAGGCCGCTCCATGTATACATCATATTGCTCAAATCGGTGTTCGTATGCCATTTCAACTGAGTCGCGAAAGCCCTCCGTCGTGATCAGTGCGGTTTTTGCGCCTTTTCGTTCGATCAGGGCATTCGTGGCAAGAGTGGTGCCGTGGATTACCAGGCCGACGGATGATGGCTCAACGTTGTTTTGACCCAGCGCGGATATGACACCCTGCATCACCCCCTGTTCAGGCGCTTCATGGGTGGTGAGGACTTTCTGGCTGAATTGGATATTCCCATTTTCGACAACGACATCGGTAAACGTTCCGCCGATGTCGATGGCGATCTTGATATCCGTGTTTCCGTCGTCAGATGACATATTCAAGACTTCTCAGGGCTAATACTAAGGAACAACAATGATGTACAAACCAACAAATAGACAAATAAATACTTCTCTAAGTGAGTAGTTCTAAAATAGATATTGTATAATGGGACAGTATCGATAATGTACGCCAAATCTGCTAGAGGTCAAATGACTTTTTATCCTGTTATTCATTCCAAAATGTAATGTATTTTTTCGATTTTCTCTTTCATATATTACATTTTGATGATAAAAACTCAAAAGAGTGAAGAGTTAAAGTCTGCGCACAAGCCGATATTCGAATGGCCGGGGCGGCAGATTTCCAAGACGGGGATTTCGTATGGAAGCGATAGACGTTTCGATGGATTCAGGGATTCTGGGTGACGATATTGGCCCGGAGATGGTGATGCATTGGTACAGCGCGGATGCAAATTGTCGCGGTGTCGTAGTGTTGGACACTATGTCCTTGGGGCGCGCGGCGGGCGGCACGCGGATGCTCACCGATATTACAACGGCGGAGATGATCGCTTTGGCGCGGGCCATGACATACAAAAGCGTCACGCTCGGTAGGACAGGTGGCGGCGCGAAAGCAGGAATTTGGGCGAACCCGTCGATGGACGTGGCGCAGCGTGAAGCCGTCATGCGCGCTTATGGAAAAGCCATTCGGCCTTTGGTTCAAGCCAACAAGTTCTCCGCCGGTGCCGACATGGGCACGTTTCACAAGGATTTGCTTTGGGTCGAGGAAGAGAGTGGCCAATCCGTGCCAATGTCGAAATTCTGGCTTGAGGATAAGGACGGAGAAGCGCTGGACTATCACTTCACCGGATTTGGCGTCGCCGTCTGTGCTCAGGCGGCCTGTGAATTTCGCGGCATCGATTTTCGCGATGCGACGGTGGCGATGGAGGGGTTTGGCAAGGTCGGGAGCGGGCTTGCCCGTTATGCGGCAGCGGATGGCGCCAAGCTGGTGGCGGTCTCGACGCTCAGCGGCGCGATTTTCAAGCCGACAGGCTTAGATACCGAAAAATTGCTGCGATTGAGGCGGGAACATGGTGATGACTTGGTGCATCACTATGATGATGCCGAGACGATTGACCCGGCCAAGTTATTTAGCCTTCCGGTGGACATCCTGGTGCCAGGCGGGCGCCCTTGGGTCATTCATGATGGCAACGTGGACAACGTATCGGCAAAGATCATTTCCAGTGGTGCCAATGTCCCGATTACGGCAAGTGCCGAAGAAAAACTCCATCACGCCGGCGTCACGATCGTGCCGGATTTCATAGCCAACAGTGCCGGCGCGCTTTCGACACATCTGGGGCGGGTGGAAGTATCTATCGATCAAGCATTTCCGACGATCCGCAGCATACTGCAAACGCGGGTCAGCGAGTTGTTGCGAACCGCGAATGCGGATGGCCTGATCCCCTCGCATTTGGCCATGCGCCGGGTCCATGAAACAGTGAAGCGATGGAAGGAAAACGGCCCGCCTGTCGAAAAGGAATACTACGACGGGCTAAGGAAGGCCGCGGCGGCCGCATAGGATAGAAGGGCCGGTTCTTGGCGGGCAATACTAAGTTTTGAAGGTGTGTGGGAGGATGGCAAAGTGTCGAATCAAATGACCGGTGGTCAAGCAATCGTTGCGACGTTGGTATCGGAAGGGATCGATACGATATTCGGTCTTCCCGGTGTCCAGCTTGATAATACGTTTGACGCGCTCTATATGGCGCGAAACACGATTCGCACCATTCACACGCGGCATGAGCAAGGCGCTGGCTATATGGCGATGGGATACGCCCAGGCCAGTGGAAAAGTCGGCGCCTGTATCGTTGGGCCGGGACCCGGTTTGTTAAACACGTCCGCGGCGATTGCCACGGCGTCGGGCTCAAATGCGCCGGTTCTTTGCATCGCCGGCCAGTTGCCAACAAGTCAAATTGGCGGCGGCATGGGCATGACCCACGAAATTCGTGACCAAACGGCGGCCATGCGCGGTGTGGCGCATTGGGTCGGTCGGGCTGAAACCGCCGCTGCTGCGCCGGAAGTCCTTCGTGAAGCTTTTCGCCAAATGCTCGGAGAGCGGCACCAACCTGTCATTGTCGAGATGTCGCCGGACGTCATGGGCAATCTGGAAGACGTAACGCTGTTGCAGCCTGAGGATTTTCTGCACGATCCGACCGTACCTGAGTCCGCCGTGGAAGACGCCGCTCGGTTGCTCGGCCAGGCAAAGAATCCGGCGATCTTTGTGGGCAGTGGGGGCTTTGGTGCTGAAGCTGAATTGCTCGAATTGGCGGAGCTGTTGCAAGCCCCTGTTATCATGAGCCGCACGGCCAGAGGTGTGCTTAGCGACCGGCATTATCTGGCGCAAAGTATCATTGGCGGCCAGGAATTGTGGCCCGAAATCGATGTCGCCATTGCCGTCGGCACGCGATTTTCCGGACCGGGTCTGACCTGGGGGCGAGAAAACGACGTTAAGATAATCAGAATTGATATTGATGCGGAACAGGCGGCAAAGCCGCGCCCGGCGGCGGTGTGTTTCGTCGCCCAAGCCAAGACGGCGCTTGCCGCGCTGGCCCCCCGTGTCGCGTCCTATAATCGGAAACGTTCGTCTCGGGAAGCCGAGATGCAAGCCGTCAAACGCGTGGTGGCGGAAAAATTGGAAGCTTTGCAGCCGCAATTCAGTTTTGCGACGGTAATCCGCGATGCGCTGCCCGACGATGGCATCATGGTGACCGACGTAACCCAATTGGGCAGCTTCTTGCAGAATTGGATGCCGGTCTACCATCCGCGCACGGTCATTACGCCTGGCTATCAGGCGACACTTGGCATGGGGTTGCCGACGGCAATCGGTGCAAAGGTCGCCTGTCCGGACAAGAAAGTTCTGTGCGTCTCCGGTGACGGCGGTTTCATGTTCAATGTTCAAGAGTTGTCGACTGCCGTTGCCAATAACATCGATCTGGTTGTTATCGTCTTCAATGATGGCGCATACGGCAACGTGAAGCGCTACCAGAAAGAGCTCTATGACGGCCGCTATATTGGCGTCGACTTGCACAACCCGGATTTTGTCATGCTGGCCAAAAGTTTTGGCATGACCGGGCTGAAAGCCGAAACGCCCGAAGAGCTCGGTACCGCCTTGAAGCAGGCATTTGCCACTGATGGCCCCGCACTGATTGAAGTTCCGCTCGGCGAAGTTCCGAGCGTATGGAAACTCATCAACCGTCCGTCCCAAAGTACGGGGCCGACCGACGGGAAGTCTTCATGATGTGGCCAGTTTGGCACGGTTTTCCGCGCGCGACCGCGTCATTGTATTAGGTTCTTATTTCGATAGACCGCCTCTGCCGTCGGATGCAGCGGTGCAGTGTTGCCGCGACCAACCATGCTCTGAGGCAGCAATCTTTCAAAAGCGGAATGCAGCTGATTGAGGTATTCGACGTTCGAGAATACCGCCTCGACAAGAATGCGGACTTTATCCGGTTCGGCGCTCGCCGTCGTAACCAGTGTCGCAATGGTGCCAAAGCTTTCTATTGTTGCGTCCGCGCCATCGTAAGTTCCGGCCGGCACCATCGTGCAAACAAAAGGATCGTTTTGTTCAATGAAATCGAGCAATTTCAGTTCCGTGTCGGTGGTGCCGCGGCAGGGTATTGGGATGATCCGCCCGCCACACCGTTTGGTGATTTCTTTGACGGATATGTTGGGGTGGCCGACAACATAAACCAAGGCGTCGAGTTCGAAACGGCAAAATGCGTTGATTTGTCTTCCCGGATTGAGCTGGGCGGTTTTTGAAAAATCCTCTGTCGACCAGCCAATGCTTTCCAGCACTGTTAGTACGGTGTCACGATGGCCCGACCCGGGATTGCCGATATTGACCCGCTTGCCGCGAAGGTCCGTGCCGCGTTCGATACCGGAATGTTGCCCAACAATAACGGTGAACACCTCATCATATGCGGAAAACACCGAACGGAGTTCTGAGTGTGGTCCGTTTTCGGCGAAAATACCGGTTCCAAGAAAGGCATGGTGTTGCCAATCTGACTGGGCGAGGACGAAATCGAATTCTCCGGCACGCAACGCCTTCAAATTCTCGATCGAGCCGTCGGTCGGCTTGACCCGGCATTTGACCGGCTGAGACTTTGATTCGCGGTCGACGACTTTGCAAATGGCCTGGGCAAACGAATAGTAGAGACCCGTACTCGGGCCAGCCGCAATGACGATCGACTGCTCGGCATCAGCGGACGCCGCGGCGGAAAAGAGTACTGAAATCGTCAGGAGATTGGCGACCGCGGCCCGGAGGATCAACCGAGCGCTGACGGTTGCCATTTTTCGGCCGCGGCCGCTTAGGCAAGTCTTCACAATTCGCATTATCGTGACTCAATCTTTGAAGAACTGGACCATGTGGGCCACGTTGTCGGCATGGGCCATGTTGCCGCAATGGCCGCCTGTCAAATAGATCTTGGCGCGGTCGCCGAACAATTGTCGCAAATAGTCGATCTCGCCGTCCTTCAGAATAATGTCGTCATCGTTATGAATGAGCCCTATCTGAGGCGATTCATCCAGATAGGAAGCAATCGCAAATAGACTGTTCTCGGCGTCAAGCTGATCGATGGTCATGGTCGGTCGGGATTTGCGCACATAAGGCAAGACAATGCCGTCGATGTAATCGCGGAAACTTAGATGGGTCGAGATTTTGAAAAATTTCGTTGTTGAGGTGCTGATCTTTAGGACCTCGTTTCGAGGGACAATTAGCCCATGGCGAGTCATGACATCAGATACGAAGGTCATTCCGGCGGAAGAAGCTCGAAAGGCGGTGCCGATCAATTTCTCTACGTCATCTTGTTCGAGTGGTTCATTCTTATAAAACTCATAAAGGAAGTCTCCGCTCAAATCGAGGAAGTCCTCTTGTCTGTAAATTTGCGAGACCTTGGCGAATATGCGTTCGATGAAGGCGCTGAAATCATGGGCGCCGCCAGGGGCGTTTTCGACCAACAGCGCATCCAAGATCTCAGTGGAGTTCAGGAGACTAACCGGCGGGTTGATCATTAATACCTTACGAAAACCGAAAGCCTTTTCCGATCTGTCCAGTTGAGAAACGAAGGCGGAATGAGTCGCGCCAAGGCTGTAGCCCGTCAACATGAACTCTGACACCTCGATTTCGGATTTGACCTCATGATAGATTCGCTGCATGACCCGATAGAGGTCGACGGCGTCCTCCTTAAGCAATCCTGGTACGCGCGACCTTGATGAGGAAACGATAAAGTTCGGGTGTGTTGGCGATGGTAAAGAGACGACGTGAAACCCCGCTTGATAAAAAGCCCGCTCCATCATCAACATTTTTTCTGATGCGTGACTGGCGCCCGTGCCGGCGATACTGAAAATCAATGGCGCGCGCCCTTCGGCTTTCACCAATGTATAGTGAAGTTCTTCATCGTACCAAAATATGTCCGGAACTTCTCGATCCTTGAAAATTTCAATATCGCGCTCATCCCGGTTGATATCCTTTGGAAGTTTGGCTGCATAGACTTTTGGCGTTCCAATCATCGTCGCTTCGAGAGCGTTTATGAACGGATAGTCGTAGGCATGTGCCGTCGTGTTGATCGTCAGCATGAAGCAGACAACGATCGTTGCGAATAGCATGGGTGTTGGTCGGCAATGGAAAATCAGTGATCGCATCGTGCTCCAGCACCTTCCTGGGTCGGAACGAATTCAGAAAATTCGAAATATTCGGATCCGCGCATGTTGCCCAGCATTTCCATTTTGTGCCAATTTGCAACGACATTCTTGGTCGAATGCCGATCTGAGGAGATCGGCGACAAGGATGCGTGGGACGAATTTTTCGGATGGGGCAAGTCCCATTCGCTTGATAGGGACCGCACGATAGTCCTAATTGTCGTTGGCAATTCCGGCAATCGTTGATACGAGACAATTCTCGCTCACAGGATTCGGCGCGTCCAGATAATGACAAATTGGGTTGTTACCGCGGTCTTATTCATCGCTTTGCTTCTATCAGGCTGTAGCAGCACGCCGTCCGGCCAGACCGCGGCATCTGACAACGCCGGGTCTGATCAAGCGTTAACGACATCCGCCAATGCTACAAATTCATCGGATTCACCGAATTTAGAACACCGAGAGCACGGCACACAGACCACCACAGATCCAATCGATGTCTATGACCCCTGGGAGGGCTTCAACCGCTCGATTTACGATTTCAATGCGCGGTTCGATAAGCATGTGTTTTTACCCGTGGTTGATGGTTATCGCGCCGTCGTACACGAATGGTACCGAGATCGAGTTAGCAGCTTCTTTTCGAACCTCACGGAAATTTCGACGGTTGCCAATTCCCTGTTGCAAGGGAAGCTGAAGCGCGCGGGAAAGGCCGCGTTTCGGTTTGTATTCAACTCGACCATTGGTCTTTTCGGCTTCTTTGATCCCGTGGGCGGTATTGGGATTCCGCAGGTTCGCGAAGATTTCGGCCAAACCTTGGGCGCCTGGGGCGTGGGCGACGGGCCATATTTGGTGTTGCCGTTCTTCGGTCCGTCGAACCTGCGTGATACGACAGGATTGGCCGCCGATTTCGCCGCTCACCAAGTCGTCGATCCTTTCGGACTGGCCTCGTTCGAAACGGACCATCCGGAGATGACCGCGGCAAAGATCGTCGACAAACGCCACACCATTGGGTTCCGATATTACCAGACGGGTTCGCCGTTCGAATACGAACTGGTTCGCTTGCTGTACACCAGGATCAGGTTGCTCGAGATCGAAAAATAGCGCGAATGTGCTGTCCGGCCCTGCCGCGACCCTACGCCGCTGCCACCTTGGCCAGTGGAGAATGGACATAGGCGCCGCCGGTCATGGCGCCATCGGCGTCGATCGCCACCATGTTGGGGCAGGCGTAATTCATGGGAAATGTCCGATAGGCGCTCTGCCGGATAGGGAAGGACCGGTTCATGGCTTCGAGTATGCCCGCGTCGAGCCGGGGATCGGCACTCACGGTGTCGGTGCCGCTTACATCGATGCGCGCCTGATGCATGGCGCTATTCACGTCCATGCCGTGGTCGACCAAGAAGGAGACGAGTTGGTAGATCGCCGGCATGATTTTTCGTCCGCCCGATGCCCCCAGGGCGATACGAAGTCCATCTTGGCGGTCGACGATCGTCGGGCACATATTGCAAAGGCCATGCGCCCCCGGCGCCAAGGAATTCGGCCGGCCTGGCCGTGGATCGAACCACATAACGCCATTGTTCATGGTAATGCCGGTCTCCGGCAGCACCACCCGAGAGCCGAACGCCGACACGATGGTTTGCGTGAGCGCAGCCATGTTGCCTTCGGCGTCGACAACGCTCAGATGTGTTGTACAGGTTGGCTCCTGGGGATTGTCGGCTTGGCCCAGGGTGGCCAGGCGGTGCTCGAAAGCCTCACGTAGCGCTTCGACATGGCCGACATAGTCGGCGGCATTGGGCGCGTCGACCGGAGGCGACGTCCGCTCCAGCCAAAGGTCGCGAGCGTGACGCACGGTTGGGCCACCAGTTAGGCCAGGCGTGTGGTACAGGGTCGCCTGACCTTGCTGAACGCCTGTGACGTTCATGACCTCGGGTTCGTAGTCGGCAAGATCGTCATGGCTCAGCCTGCTGCCCAGTCGCTGGCTGTCCCGGACGATCTTGTCGGCGATTTCGCCGTCGTAGAAGTCGCGTGGTCCGGCCTCGGCGAGCCGGCGCAATGTTGCGGCCAGGTTGCCGATCCTGAGTGGCGTGTCGATTTGTCCGAAGCCTGCGACCGGCGGCAAGCCGGTGGGAAGAAAAACCCGCTTGCTGGCTTCGAATTTGGCCAGGTTATGCGCTTCCTTGGCGATCATCACCGTCGTGTACCAATCTACCGGCATGCCGGCTTCCGCCAGGCGCACGGCCGGGGCGATCGCATCCGCCCAGGAAAGGCTGCCAAAGTCTGCCAAGGCCCGGGCCACGCCGGCGACGTAAGTAGGAACCGACATCGCGTGCGGGCCGATGACGTTGCGGTTCTCAAGAACCTTGGGCCAGCCGAACATGTCGCTGTCCTGGCTGCCGGTCAGCGGGTAGTCCGCCGGGTCCAGACCCTTGGGCGACAAGAAACCGAACTGCACTGCTTTGACGGCCTTTTCCTTGGCCAAATAGATCATCATAAAGCCGCAGCCGCCGAGGCCGCTCATCCACGGCTCAACCGTCGAAATGGCCAGCCCCGCGGCGACCGAGGCATCGATTGCATTGCCGCCGCGCGACAGGACTTCCGCGCCGACTTCCGCGGCCAAATAATGCTGGCTGGCGACGAGGCCGCGACGACCGGTTACCGCCGGTTTCGTAACGGTCCAGGTTTCTTGCCTATCGGCGTCGGTCATCTGTCAGCTCCTGATCACTTGGCGATCCTCATCAGAGCCCAAACGCTGCGTGTTGTTGGCGCGCCGATTCTCCGGTTATTCTACCACAGCGACCGGTCAGCCGGCAGCCCATGGACGAAACGCGGATCTAAACCGCCGCGGCAAAATAGGGGAGCGCGCCATGAATTCCGTCTATCTGTTTTCCGTCAATCCGGATACGCCACCGATCCAGACAATCGATTCCGGCGTGGAAGTGTCGCTGGTCGTGCGCGGCGCGTTCGCCGATGTTGAGGATATCGCCGCCATCCCGACCCCGTTCACGCCGGCTTGCGACGGTCACCCGCTGGCGCCCGTCACCGGTCCAATCGCGGTCCGCGGCGCAGAGCCAGGCGATGCGGTGCTCATCGACATTCTGGACATGCAGCTGCATGAAGATGGCATGACCGCGATCCTGCGAGATTTCGGTGTGTTGCGCGAGGAGTTTTCGGAGCCGAAAATTCTGCATTGCCCGGTGCGTGACGGCAAGGCGTGGTTCGCCGATCGCATTGCCTTGCCGCTCAACCCAAACCTCGGCACGATTTCTACCATGCCGCCGGAGGGCTACAAGCCGTCTTACGCTGGCGCCTACGGCGGTGATTTCGACCAGAAGGACGCCGGCGTCGGCAGCCGCGTGCATTTGCCGGTGATGACGCCGGGCGCGATGGTGTTTTTCGCCGATCCCCATGCGGCGATCAGCGACGGCATCGTCACCGGTACCGGCGTCGAATGCACCGCGAACGTGACAGTGCGCATTTCGCTGGTGAAGAACCACAAAGTAGACCATCCGATCATCGAATACGCCGACACGATCCAGTTCGTCGGTACCGGCCCATCGGTCGAGGCAGCAACCGAATCGGCGACCGAGCATGCGGTCGGCTACGTCACGGCAGGCACCGACCTTGATCGCGAAGCCGCCTATATGCTGCTCAGCATCATCGGCGAGCTGCGCATCGGCACCTCGCCACGACCGATCATGGCAGCGCGGCTAATCGTACCGCGCAAGACGCTGGCCGAGACCGGCTGGTCTGGGCCCGTCGCGCCCTGAATGGTTCTTGGCGAATCACGCAGTTCAATATACTAATGAAGATACTAATTAGGATTCTTATTTATGGTTGCTTTCGGATACGGTCTCGAAGGCGATTGAATTAAGCGTCATGAATACCGTTCGTCGCGCCTGCGCACGTCAAATGGAGTTTTGTAGTGCACTGGCGCGACAGAATTGCGCGGAACCGGCGTTGGAAGAAGTCATCAGCCGCATTCTCTTCGTGGTCTACTCAGCATCATGGACGATGTCGCGCGTTCGCCCTGCGGCGTGTTTGAATAATGAAACCTGTTCGATAGGGGCGTGGTGCCGATGAGCCAATCTTGCCAATTCGATGTCGCTGTCATCGGTAGTGGCGCCGCCGGCTTAAGCGCGGCGCTGCGTGCCGCCGTCAGCGGGGCCAAGGTTGTGGTGTTGGAAAAGGCCGCCGTCATCGGCGGTTCGACCGCGATGTCGGGCGGCTGCATCTGGGTGCCACAACATCATCATATGGCGGCGTTGGGTGTTTCCGATTCGCGGCAAGACGCCCTTCGCTACATTCGTGCGGTTTCCCCAGAAGGCTGGCATAACACCGAAGAGCCCCTGTGGACGGCATTCGTGGACCACGCACCGGCCATGCTGCGGTTCCTGGAAACCCACAGTCCCGCACGTTTTATCCCCAATCGCGAGCCGGATCCCTATGCGGAAGCGCCCGGCGGCATGGCATTTGGTCGTAATGTTTCGCCAGCGCCGATGCAGCCGGCCATTCTAGGCCCCTGGAGCGACAAGATCCGCCCCCGGACGACGGCCATACCACTCAATTACGAAGAATTGGTCGACTCGCATTTTTTCGCCAATCCCAAGAAACATATGGTGAGGCTCCTGCCACGGCTAGCATGGCGCTGGTTGCGCGGTGTACGCACCATGGGCAATGCCCTGGCCATTGGTCTTTTGAAGGGGTGCCTGGATCACGGTGTTGAGATTTGGCCAATGGCGGCGGCAAAGAGATTGCTGCTGCAAAATGGGCGTGTCACCGGCCTGGAACTGGAACGAGCCCGCTCGACGCTTGAAATCCACGTCACAATGGCCGTGGTCTTGGCCAGCGGCGGCTTCGAGTGGAACGCGGAAATGATGGAAAAATATTTTCCGGGTCCAGTCGAATGGACCGCGTCGCCGAGGACCAATTCGGGCGATGGTCAGCGTATGGCGGTGGAAGCCGGCGCGCAGCTTGATCATATGGATCAGGCGTTGATTATGGGCACAATCCCGACGCTGTACGAGGGGAAAATTCAAGGCCAACCGGCGGCCGACTACTTTTTGCCTCATTCGATGATCGTCAACCGTTATGGCCGGCGCTTCATGAATGAGAAAGAGAAGAACGCCGCTAACGCTTTCACTGATTTGGATCCACAAACAGGAACGCCGCGTCATCTACCAGCCTGGCGTATCTATGATGGCCAATTTGCCGCCAAGTATTCTCATGCGCTTCCCAGTAAATCCGTTTCAGGCAATTACTTCCGCGCTGATTCTCTAGAAGAGTTGGCTAGCCAAATCGGTGTCGATCCGGTTGGATTGACAGACACTGCACGGCGCTTCAGCGCATTCGCCCGTGCTGGCCGGGATGATGAGTTTGGACGCGGCGGCACCATTTGGGATAGAAACCGCGGCGGTGACCCAAGCCATACGCCAAACCCAACGCTGGGTACGATCGAACGGCCGCCTTTCTATGCCATGCCGTTCAAGGCCGGATTTATCGGTACAAAGGGCGGCCCGCGTACGAACGAGAAAGCGGAAGTGCTTCGGCCTGACGGCCGCCCGATCCAGGGCCTTTACGCGGCCGGTAACGTAATGGCCAATTGCTTCGGTTCTAAAGCTATTGGCGCCGGCTCCACTCTCGGCCCGTGCCTGACTTGGGGCTACATTGCTGCCCTCAACGCGGTGGCTCCTGCCAGCGATTAGCTAAGACGTGTGAAAAGATCGACACCGTCCTCGCACGCGAACACAGGTGCGGGGACGACGAGGGCGGGAGCGTGACCGGGTCGAACAAATTTTCCGTTCAGAAGCTGAATGTCGTTGAAACGAGATGCTATAATGGTCGACGGGCTATGGGCCTGGCACGATATACGACACGGGAGCGAGATGATGCCGGCAACGAACCTACCAGATGACCTTTCCGAAGAATTGCAACCATGGCAATGGCCGGAAAGCCATTGGCGTCAAGTCGTCGACAAGGTCCGCGCCGGGCGCTCATTGAAACCACCGGTATGGAAAGACGGCGCCCGCTGCGCCGTAGCGTTGTCGTTTGATTCCGACCACGAATCGACGACCCTGCGATGGGGCGAGACCTCGCCTGGCAAACTCAGCCAGGGTCAGTATGGTGCGCGGACAGCAATGCCGCGCATTCGCCGGCTTCTCGGCAAATACGACATTAAGGCGAGTTTCTTCGTGCCTGCCGTCGTCGCCCAATTGCATCCGGACGAGCAGCGCGGGCTTGCAGCCGAAGGCCACGAGATCGGCATTCATGGCTGGATACACGAACTCAACAGTCAGCTGCCGCCGGCCGACGAGCGCGAGCTGCAAATGCGCGCGGCGGACGTTTTGGAAGATATCTCGGGCCAGCGCCCGGTCGGTATACGGACCCCGTCATGGGATTTCAGTGACCACACGCTAAGCATCAGCCGTGAAATGGGCTTGCTTTACGATTCCTCGCTGATGGCGGATGACGAACCCTATGAACTGCTCGAAAATGGTGAGGCCACGGGCATGGTCGAGCTGCCGGTCGAATGGATCAAAGACGACGCGGTGTATTTCAACATGGACCGGTTTTCAGCACTCAGGCCCTATACCCCGCCGTCCGCCGTGCTTGAGATCTTCATGGCCGAATTCGACGGCGCCTACGAGGAACAAGGCCTGTTCTTACTGACCATGCATCCGCACATCACCGGTCACCGCTCGCGGATCGCCATGCTGGAGGAACTGATCCGCTATATTCGATCGCATACCGGGGTTTGGTTCGCGACCCATGCCGAGGTCGCACGCTATTGCCTAGACAAAGCGTCCGGTTAAAGCCGGTCGCGGTGTCGGTCCGGCGTCAGATCACCCATTGAAAGCCGTCAACAGTGATGGCCTGTCCGGTAATGAAATTCGGCTCGATGGTTGCCAGAAGCGCCACCAAGGCGCCGATATCTTCGGGTGTGCCCAGACGTCCAAGCGCGATGGCGGCAACAAGTTCATCGCGTCTGGCGCCGATCATGCCGCCGGTTGCCTCGGTTTCTATAACGCCGGGGCAAATCGCATTGACAGTGATATTGGGGGCTAGTTCCTTGGCCAAGGCGCGGGTCAGCCCCAAGATACCGGCTTTGGCGGCGGCATAGGCGAATTTGCTGACGGCGGTTGTCACACCACCGGTATGGGCGTTGACCGATGAGATCGACACGATGCGCCCGGCCCCGGCGCTTTGCATGGTGGGTGCCACGGCTCGGCACCAGTTAAAGCAGCCCTTCAAATTGATGTCGATCGTGCGGTCCCACTCCGCTTCGCTGATCTCCAGCAGCCCCTTCGGCATCCCGCGCCCGGCGTTGTTGAGCAGAAAATCGACGCGTCGCCATTTCGAAACGATCGCGTCTACAATTTCTTGGGCACGAGCGAAATTCGATACGTCCGCTTCGTACGTTTCTACCGCGACGCCGCGACCTCTAATTTCATCCGCCGTCGCTAATGCTTCCTCGCGCAACAGGTCAACGAGGGCGATATCAAAGCCTTTATCCGCGAGCGCCAAAGCCGAACCTCGGCCGATGCCACGGGCGCCACCTGTTACGATGGCGACTTTATTAGTACGTTTTTCCATGCGTCTTTTGCCGGTGGCAATCCATGTGGATCGGGCATTTGATGTTCAAGTCCATGACAACGTCGAGTTACGACGTTTTCAACCCGTCAAATTTTGTTTGCACATATCAGCGGATCAGTCAAATCGCCGGCACGATTGGAGGCCGCCCTTTTTGGCCCGGCAACTCAAGTTCATCGCTGTGGTTTTCGGCGAAATGGAGCCTGGCCCAGGGCGGTTCCGCACAGGAACATATTGGAACTATAATCGAGAACGGCGCTATAGAAGGCAGCGCTTCAAAATTTGAACTCAGAAAAGCTCTTTGAGGGCCATTTCCGCGGAGACTTCCACGTGGCGCCGTGCCGCATCCGCCGCGCGGTCGGGGTTGCGCGCCACCAGAGCCATATAGATTTCGCGGTGCGCATTGTGTGCCTTTGTTAATTCCTCATCTGTATGGCGCTTTGCCAGCCAGACGTTGAAGTAGTACTGGCGTCTTCTAATGGCCAAATTCATCAGCATCGGATTGGCCGCGGCGATCGCTACACTGTCATGGAACGGACAGTTCACGCCGACCAGGACATCGCGATCGACACGCATCTCGCCGTCCTTCTCGTTCAAGGCTAGGCGAATGTTCTCAAGCTGGTCTTCTGTTGCTCGGGTCGCAGCGAGCCGGGCGGTGTGGCCCTCGAGCGCGGCTCTTGTCTCATAGATATGAGCGATTTCGTCCGCCGTGTGTTCTCTCACTACCCAGCCGACATGCTCAGGGTAAATTAGCCCGTCGATGGCGAGTATTCGCAAAGCCTCACGAATCGGCGTCCGGCTCATGTTAAGGAACTTGCCCAGTTCCGCCTCGACCAATCGCTGGTTTGGACGGAAATGCCCTTCCGCAATACGCTCGCGCAGCACCTCGTAAGCTATGCTCGCCATAGTGCTATGGCTGCCGGCCCTTTTCGGGCCGTCATTAGTTCTTCCAACCATTACCGCTCCACTTTGTATGAGGGTCATCGCTCATCCAGCAGCCCTGCGGGTTCGGATCGACGTTTGCCGTACATAATCTCGCTTGACAACAGAATTCCAATTAGTATACTCATTAATATACTGAAAGTGACAATGCGTCAATTGCCTTAACAAGGGGGTGGTTGACGAGGGGTCGAAAGATATCAAGGGGGAACGGCGTGGGTGTGTGGGCCAAGAGCAATCAACCGCACAACGATATCGATCGGGTCGGTGTCGAGTCCCAATACGACGGCCGAGCAATTGATGGCAACACCATAGATTGCTTGGTCCTCGGCGCCACAACGGAATGCAAATTCAGTTAATGCCCAGCCGGGGACACCGGTTGGCGTCTAGGAGAAAAGTATGACGGATAGCCAGTTGAACAAAGACAAGGCGCCAAACGCGTCGGCGGCTCAAGAGCCGCTATTCCGCATCGAATGGACTGATCCGACGACGGGCGTAAAGGGGTACGCGGTCGTCTACAGCCTGATGCACGGAATTTGCGGTGGTGGATTGCGCATGCGTCCGGGTTGCACGATGAAGGAAGTCGAAGGGCTTGCCCGCACGATGGCGATAAAAAAGGGTCTGACGCACGCCGTGGGCGGCGGCGCGAAAGGCGGGATTGACTACGACCCTGCCAAACCGGATGCCCGACAAATTCTGAAGAATTTTGTGACCTCGATGAGCCCGCTTTACACCGCCTTTTGGTCCACCGGCGAAGATATGGGCGTGCGCCAAGAGGTATTGAATGAAGTTTTTGAAGAGCTCGGCCTCGGCTTCCCCAATCAAGCAACCATCAATCGCACGCCCAACCCGGCGGAAGCGATGGCGCGAATGTCCGCGGGCCGAAACCTCAGGCTTGACGGTGAGGATCTCTCGACGAATATCGGCGGCTACGGCGTGGCCGAGGCCGCCGGTGCCGCTGCCGCCTGCCTTGGATGGACGATTTCCGAGCGCCGCGCCGTGCTTCAGGGCTTCGGCTCGATGGGTGGGGCGGCCGCGCGCTATCTGGCGAGATTGGGTTTCAGTGTCATCGGCATTTCCGACGCAGAGTGTTTTGTCACCAATAACGACGGACTGGACGTGGAGAAGTTATTTGCGACACGAAGCGAGCGCGGCGAAATAGATCGTTCAGCACTCGGTCCCAACGATAAGGTGCTGCCCCGAGACGATTGTCTTACGTACGAGACGGACCTGTTCGTGCCAGCCGCGCTCGGTGAGGTGATCAACGAAGACAACGTCGACCTTATCCCGGCCAAATTGGTCGTGGAAGCCGCCAATCTTGCTTGCACGCCGGGGGCGCGCCGCCGGCTGCACGAACGGGGTAAGGTGGTCATCCCCGACTTTGTCGCCAATTCAGCCACCGCCGCGTGGTTTACATGGACCACATTCGGCGAAATCGGCGGTGAATCCGAAGACAGTCTCGCGAAAGTGCGGTCCGTCATGAGCGACACCGTGCGTCGCATCTTCGACATGATGGCACAGGGCGGCATTGGTGCAGAACAGGCCGCGGCACAGGTTGCCGACGAAAACATCCGCGAAATGAACGAAAGCTGGGGGCAGCGGTATCCGGTTATTTCAGAACAGAAAGGCTGAACTCTAGCCCAGGATCTGAGGAGATATTGTCGACGACTCCGGTTTCCGGTACGGAATACGAGGTATTGAATTACGGTGGAATTATGTGGACGGCCCCTTCGTTGCAAGGCTGACCTATGGTTCTGGTTTCGATTGCGTGCAGTCATATGTCCGGCCTGTTTGACGCGGTGTCTTTGACCGCTGGCCCTGATGGTCACCGCAAGCACGGATCCTATCAGTGCATCGGGCTCGCTTTGGCCCCTGTCACCGTACGGATTCAGTTGTGCTTGTCGGTCGCAACCTATTGCCATCACCATGTTTCACCCTCGCACGAATGTTTGTTGGCGTAGTGTGTCGTTGTGTATGATGTCTCCTCAGGTGATGCTGGATTTTGGCGCCCGGTACACTTCGCCGGTGTTCATCAACGCCCATGCGATGCGCGCCATTTTGTTGGCCAAGGCCACGGCGACCAGCTTTTTCGGATGACGTTTGAGCATATCCTGCGCCCAAGTATGGGCGCGAGTTGGCTTAGAGCGCTCTAAAGCCGCCGTCGCCCCGGTCACCAGCAATCGACGTAGATAGCCGTCACCGCGTTTAGATATCTTGCCAAGCCTCTGTTTGCCGCCGCTGGAATGTTGACCGGGAACCAGACCAAGCCAGGCCGAGAACTGGCGTCCGGAACTGAACACCGACGCATCCGGCACCGTGGCGGTGATGGCGGTTGCAGTCACCGGACCAATGCCGGGAATGGTTTCCAGCAACTGGCTGACGACGTTTTGTCTGTGCCAGCAGAGTATTTCGCGTTTCAGACCCGCTATTCTCACCACGACATCGCGCAACTGCTCGACCATCACGGCCAGAACCCGCCGGGCCAGATCCGGCAGACGCTGATCATGCTGATCTTCAATGATGTCCGCCAGACGCAGGGTTGCCGCCATCCCTTGCTTTTCAATAAGGCCAAATTTGGCCATATGACCGCGCAGCGCGTTGCTCAGCATGGTTCGTTGACGAACCAGCAAATCGCGGCTGCGGTGCAACACCAAGATTGCTTGTTGTTGTTCTGATTTGATGCCAACAAAACGCATCGACGGCCGGCTCACCGCCTCACAGATCGCCTCGGCGTCCGCCGCGTCGGTCTTGTTACGCTTCACATACGGCTTGACATATTGCGGTGGGATCAGTCGAACCTCATGGCCTAACGCGAGCAGCTCGCGCCCCCAAAAATGGGCCGTCGCGCAAGCCTCTATCCCTATCAGGCAGAGTTCAAGTTTGCTGAAATACCCCATTAGCTTGCCGCGCCGAACCCGGCGACGATCCAAAACCAAACCGGTTTCATCTACTGCGTGAACCTGAAAAATATTCTTTGCTATATCAAGGCCAATTACCGATATCATGCTCATGGACGGTCCCCTTCGATTGGACGTTTCAACGGACATCCATTCTGGCACACAGATGCCGTATGTGGGGCCGTCCACACCATCAGTGCATCTAAATGCCGGCGACTCGATAAAGTGCACTGTCACCGTAATTACCCACCGTAATTACCGTAATTACTGTCACCGTAATTACCGTGATTCAGAAGTCACCGTTTGGTTTGCAAGTCCCTCCTTTACAGTAATTTGACAGCAGCATGTAATCACTGAGAGCGACCCGGTTCATCCGCTACTTTGAAGTGAACGCAGTTCCTATCGTACCGCGAAAGCAGGTTTTCGGCTCCAGGAATTATACTAGCAGCTTCGAAGTCATCGCCCTGTGCCGCCCGAATAGCATCCATGGATGTCCAGAAACTTAGAACGGTGAATTCCACTTCATCGCCACAGTCACGTCGCAGCAGATAGGCGCCATTACGGCCCTCGACCTGCCGGGAGTTCATGCCACGTGCTCGAAAAAGTTTCTCGTAGGCATCCCCATTGCCTTTGCTTGTCCATCCGTGCCATTGACGGGCAATCATTGTGCGCTCTCCTGTTTTCCATTGTTTCGTTGGATTATCTTAGACCAAACCAATGTCTGCGGCCACGATAGTGAGAATTTCACGGAACATCTCCCTATGGCACGAAACGGCTTTGTGCGACCAGTGGTCTGGCCGTCCGAACTACTTCCGACCGGGAACTCTCCGCTTCTCGATCCCATGACGACCAGCCCTACAGGGCCCCATCAAGCGTCTTGAGAGGAGCGAGGATGCCTTGGGAACATTTGCCGGTGCCCTCGATATGCCCGCTGTTTAAGTTCCAATTTGGCACCAATCCCTACTGGAAGGAATTGACACCAGAACAGGAAGAGAAGTTTCGCACTCAGATGGCTTTGAACCAGAGTTAGTAGCCAAGGAATAATTTAACCGGCGGCCGCTAGAGGATTTTAGGTAGCGTAGGTAGGGTTGGAATTTCAGACGGAAATTGAAGCCGATTTTGCTCCTAGAGGTTAAGACAATCGCCGTGCACAGGTTGCCTCGTCGTTGTTTCACGAAGCCGGCCAGCCTTCTATCAAGCGTGCTCGGCGAGCGCTATGCATGGCCACGGAAGTTCTCTCACTTATACAAAGAGTGGGTAAGAGTGCGGGACCTGGTTGGGCTGCTTCGAGTTGCACGAGTTGAACGGTGGTTAGGAGCGTCAGAAGTGACTGTAGTGCGCGCTGCCGAGTAAAGCCGCCCAGTTCGGTTTTGATTTGGGGGCGGTGTAAGCTTCTATCGCCGATGTGTGACTGGTTCTCCGGTCACCATGAATGTCTTGCGTCAACCGGCTGCATCCATGCATATCGGGTTGGCTGAGCGTCTGCTGGGTACTCAGGGGGTACTTATGAGCGGGAGGAAGTTTGGCGTTTAAGCTAAGTCGTTGATTTAGTTGATAGCGGGAGAGGGACTTGAACCCCCGACACGCGGATTATGATTCCGTTCAAAAGTGTCGTATTTCAATGGGTTAGGAGCCGTGTGCGCTAGTGGTGCGCTAGCTAGTAGGCACGGAATTCATTGCGACAACTTGTAAAATGTTGAAGACAAGAAAATAGGCGATACATAGTAGAAAACAGTAGATATCGATTCTCGAAACTTGAACAGCTTTAACGGACATCGGGTCGATTGATTTTAGGCGCTACAATTTTGCAACATTTCGACGGCTATCAGGGCACAAACAGTTGCTTAACAACCAGAATTAATTTTCTTCACTTCGGGTACAGTAGAAGATGTGATACGAGGTCAGAATAGGAACGGCCGGCTCAACGTATATGCATTATTGGCTAACGACCGCAACAGGGAGGGGGCAGCACTTCCCCTGGAGGACGGTATGGGGATCACTTAGCGAAATAGTCGGTTCGCGAATCTCTTCATTATTCGCGGGACTAGATCCTGTGGATGGTCTCCTCCGAAAGTAAGCCATTTGCTCGAAGCCTTTTCTACCGTCGACGCGGTTTTTTGCCAGACGCCGCATCCCAGACGGTGATCTTAATGGAAATTCGGTCCGGGCGGCCCGACCATTGCGTAGCCCTGTCCTCCCAGTTCAGGATCATCGGATCGAACAAGTAGGCCGCGGCCATGGCTCGCGCCTTTGCCAGGGCCTGGTCCAGGCTTTCGGTGGTCTGGGCAAGTTCAGACTTGCTCAAGTGAACTGAAATCGCACTGTGCAAATTCTGAGAAACTGTTCGTCCCGATCCGGCATACGTTTTCGCGCCATAGTATCCGTCGCGCGCCATCATGACGTAAGCAGTCCGGGACGAAGACAAGGGCTGAGACGGTGCTTGGAAATTGTCGGTTTTGTATTTGCTCGAACAGGACGCCAGTATGAGCATCAGGATAACAACAAGTTTTTTCATGAAACTATCCCTAGTTCTTGGATGCAAAATTGCGTAATTCGGCTATAAATTCTACTAATCATGTGAGACTTAAGGCCCAATGGCAAATTTGCTGCAATCTTTGATGTTGTAGAATTTGCCGGTTTTCTGGTTTGCCGCTTGGCAAGAGAAGCAAGGCCCAGTCGGTCGTCGATGATATGGATACGGTCTACACGAAGATTGCAGGTTCGGTCGTCCAATGTGCCGAACCCCTCTATCTTGACCGTATAGTCAAAGAGTCTAAATTCGCCGCCGAGGGCCATAATCGTGTCTTGTCGTCGCGCGGCATGACGTTGATTCCATGACGCTACACGTTGACAATTCGACGACGAACGAGGTACTCGCCCACGAAGAGCAGTGCCATAATCACGTAAGAGACAAAGCCATTGTAGAGCGCCCATAAAGCCAAATTATTCAAGTGCACCGAAAGGAAGGACATCGATCCGTTAAAAACGAAGAACCCACACCAAACCATCGTGACTTTTCGCGTGTAGGGTACCGCGTCTTCAGAGAAGGTCGGGTTGGTCAGCCGCGCGATCTGCTCGACGACCGTCGGCGGGCGAAGAATGGAACCGAAAAACATTATGAACATCGCAATGTTCATACACAGCGGATAATACTCCAGAAATATCTGGGCATTCGTGAGCACGGCAGCCAGTGCTAAGATAGTAGACGCGGCAATAACAATGTTGGCCTGGTGCATTCGGGACGCTACGCCGTTGACGTTCTTGGACATAATCCAGCGTGCTAGCGCGACAAGAATCAGGATGGGGGCGACGATTCGCGCTTCGAAATACCGCAAGCCAAAATACACAATGCCGGGGTATCCCAGGAACAGTAGGAAAAAGACAAGCCTGGATATGGTAAGGGAGCTCTTCAGTCGTTTACCAAGTCGAAGACAGCGTCGACGACGTCCCCCACCGTCCGCACTTGTTTGAAGGCATCGGGATCGAGTTTTCTCCCGGTTTCGTTCTTCAAACTGACCATCAGGTCGACCGCGTCGATGCTGTCGATATCAAGATCATCGTTGAGTTTCGCTTCGAGGAGGATTGAAGATTCCTCAATCTCGAATTCATCGACGAACGTGCGCCTGATGAATGCAAAAATCTCATCCTTTGTAACGATTTTTGATGTCTCGGTCACACGGTCCGCCTTGCGGCGACGAATGCCGTCAATGTGGAAATTGAATAGAAATTCTCTTCGACGTCATCGGCGTCGGTATCAATCTTCAGGCCGTAGCGTTTCTGAATTTCCACACCCAGTTCGAGCGCGTCAATAGAATCGAGCCCTAGCCCGTCACCGAATAGTGGGGCTTTGGGATCGATATCCGTAGGCGCGAGATCCTCCAGATCCAATGTCTCGATCAATAGGGCCTTCAATTCTTCAGCCAACGCATTCATGTCTCTCAATCCCGGACCGAAATATCTCTTCAAACAGTTTGTTTATTTTGCGGCTGGTCAATTCGTAGGTTTCGGCTTCCGCGTTGCGCGCCAACGGATCGACCCGCTCCCCGATCGTGATCTTGAAGTGGGCTTTTCTGTCCGGAACTTGAAACCATTTTTCGCCTTTGACAAGAGTAGGGGGCTCGCACGTGATAATTATCGGAATAAAGGCCTTTCGGCTAGCTCTGATGATCGACGCGGCACCCCGCCTCAACCGCAGTTCCTGCCCGGGCACGCTGCGCGTAGCTTCGGGAAATATCACCACGTTGCACCCGTTTTCGAGACTTTGGGTGCAGGCGTCCACCAATTGCATGGGATTGCCGTCCGGAACATACCCGGTCGCCCACATTATGCCGGCCAAGAACGGGTTTGACCAGGCGGACCGCTTGACCACGCAAAGTGCTGTGGGAAGCATGGCAACAATAAATACCACGTCGATCAAGGTCGGATGATTGGCGACGATCACCGTGCCGCGCAGATCCCTCAATCGCTCGGTATTGTGTCGCTCATAGCTTAGCACGCCGAGCGTCCGCATCAGCCAAACAAACACGCGAAATGATATGTGTACCACAAATTGACAACGCCGGTTGGCGCGACCTCGGTCGAAAGCGGTTAGATGGAGCAGCGGGAAAAGACTGACGAGAATCAACAGTGCTCCCAATCCAAAAGCGGAAAAACTAAAGCCGGTCGCCGCGATGCGCCAAACGAGATCAATTCGCGCCCGCATGCCTTGCCCATCTCCAAACCAGCCGCCCCGTGTCATTTGAAATTGGCTCGCCGCCATTAATCAACAACCGCAGTACTTGAAACGCAGGATCGTCACCGTCGGCCGATCGGGGCTCAGGATCGGTTGGGCTTTTGTGCCAAGAGAGATCAAGTCGATCGGCGATTCGATTGCCGTTTTCCGGTTCTAACACCAAAGCCAATGCACACCGTTGCGTGACGTTCGTAGGCTGTTCTTCATAGAGTGGCGGTAGCGGTTCATCATGATAGATCAAGAGCACGCGGCTGGCCTCACGGCTCTTCAATAGGGACCAGGATTCGACAAACGCCGTTTCCAGTGTTGCCGCTCCCGCGGCAATCGCCGTATAGGGCGTGGAATCTTTCTGTCCCACGGAAAATAGGCTCGCGGACGTATTGTGGACCGAATGACTGAACGCCGTCGGCGAGACTTCCTCCCGTCTCGCTAGGCCTGACAGGATATCGAAGGTCCGCTCGTACTCCCCGTAACGGGAACAATAGACGTAAGCATCCGGTGGTGTTTCGTCGTCGTGGCACGCGGCTTCAACGCAAAATACCATGCGGGTTAGCGGACTCAAGCGCCGGCGCACCATAGCAGGCACGAAGCTCACGTCCGGCTCGTCCGGGTGTGGCGTCGGGTCATGGGTGCCCGCCGCCCAAGACTTCCAAGCAGATGCGTCGCTTAATCCAGGCGCCCATGCCGACCAGCGGATGACGGCAAGTTTGACGCTGTTCGATGGTTCGTCGATCGTTTGTCTGCTCTTGCTTCTGTGCGATCGCTCAACCCGACCATTTTCGGCCATGGAAGTTGAGCATGGCGGCTTCTGTCGGTGGATAGGTTTTAACGAGTTTTGACCGTATTCTGCAACTAATAAAGGAATACTATTTTGCGTCTCGTTATTCAATGGGCTGGTATCTCCTCTGCTCATTCGAATGCGGCTCGGCCATGCGCCGCCTTTGAATGGGCGACCGGTCAATGATCACTTGGTGCGGTCGCATCGCCACGGTCCGAGATCGCCGACCCGCGAATGCCGACGAGATTGATCAGGGGTTCTTCGTGGGCTTGACGCTGTGGCCGGTTGAACCAATTTTCCATGATCCCGAGGTCGTTGCGGCTCCACCAAAGATTAGGAAACGAAACCGATTGCGGCGGCACACGAAATCCGGCCTGTTTTATGAGGCTGAGGTATTCTTGCGATGTTTGTTGCACTTCCATCGGATGACGGAACAAAATCCGGATCGGCCAAGAATGAATGAATACACGGGTGGATTCAGCGAACAGCAGCAATCCGCCGGACTTCAAGACGCGGTGAAATTCACGGATTGCCGCATTCTGGTCGACAAGGTGATGAAACGTTTGATGGCAAAACACCATATCAACTGACTGATCCCTGAGCGGCAACCGAGAGCTCGTCGTCTGTACGAGGTCAACCGGGAAAGTGCTGTACTTTGCGGTCGCCGCAGCAAGGCCAAGCATTTCCGAACTGATATCGGCTCCGATTATGCGCTGCGGCGCAAATCGCGCGTGCAATAGCTCGAAGGATCTGCCTATGCCGCAGCCAACATCGACGATCGTCGGGTATGACGGTTTTCGGTCTTTGATCAAAACTTCGAGATTGTTAAGTGCGTGCTTCAGAACATGTTCGACCCATGTTTCCGTTCCCAAAAACCAATTGCCGAACGACGTTTCCGCGACAAATGAAGACAAAGGTCTTTCCATCATTTAAGACCCTACGATTATGCGCTTTGGCGATACAGAACTATACCGTAGTGTACCTAGGCGTTCCAGACAGCAATCCTAGCGAAGCTTGTCAACATAGCGATCGACGGGTCCATTAGCAGCGCATACATGGGAGCCAGATGTGCCGGAGCGAATAACAAGCGTCGTTTGGTTCGGTCTGCGCCGGAAGACTGAATAGCTGGCCACGTGCGGGCATAAGAAAATGCGCCAGAAGAACCGCAGTTGAGGTAATAGACAGGTTGAGCGAACGTGAGAAAATGGTCTGGGGAGTCGATCTATATAGACGAATAATTTTTAATCTGCTGGCGTATTGTTTGATTATATTGTCACATTTTGCCAATTACTTAATATACATAGAGTATAGTTTCGACTCGATTGAAGTAATTATAGTTTTAGGTTTCGTTGTGCTGTTCTCGACCCTGTTGGCGGTGGTTGCTCAGTTGGGCGGCGCAGTTCTACGAGCCATAATTTTCGCCATTTTGATATCGTTGGTCCTTGGTGATGCCATTTTTGAACTGGGCGTCGACGAGGGCCGGACCGGATTGTTTGCGGCTAGCCTCACGTTGATCGTTTCGGTGGCGCTGGCGCTGCTCCTGGGCCGCCATGCCGGCAAAGTACTCGCTGGCGCGTTTGGCATCGTTCTGTGCGCAACGCTGGTTCTGCCGTACTTTCGACCCCTGCAATCGATGCCAGGCGATGGCCATGGGTTGGAACGCGGCCAATCGAACTTACCGGTTATTCTTCACTTGGTGTTGGACGAACATGTCGGATTGATCGGTCTCGATGCCAGCCGACCGGGCGGCGAACGGCTGGCGCATGACCTGCGGCAGTTTTACGTCAGCCATGGGTTCCGGGTTTTCAGCCATGCATACAGCCAATTCTTTGACACGCCGATGGCGTTGGCAAGCACTTTGAATTTCGACAGTGGCGGAAGTGCCGAAGCATACTTGAAGCAGGGACGTGGGACGTGGTCGCTGCTTGCCAACAGGTATTTTTCTGAACTCGGGAAGAGGGGCTATAACGCGCGAATATATCATTCGACCTATATGAATTTCTGTCGATCCGACGGGATCGCCCTAGAGGCTTGCGAGGGCTACAATCTGGACAAGTTCGTGCCGGAATCCATCGCCGAGCTTCCGTTAAAGGAACGTCTGTATCTGATCGTAAATATGTACTATAGCTCGATAGCAGTCATACGCTTGATGAAGTTATTAAGTACAGCGCTGGAAAATTACGGTGTCGAGCTTCCCAGCCTTGGTTTGTGGCAGGGCAGCGTCGGACCAATCGCCGTCTTGCCGACCTTGGACAAGCTGGCCGACGACCTGTCCCGGGCTTCGGGCGGCACGGTGTTTTTCGCACACCTTCTGATCCCGCACTACCCTTACGTCTTTCAGTCCAATTGCAATATTCGAAAGCCGGTTTCGAGTTGGCAGACCAGGTTCCACCGCGATGGCACAATTGATCCTGAATCGCGACGTCGCCGCTATGCGGCTTATTACGATCAAATCCGATGCACATTGCGCCGTCTTACAGTGTTATTCGACGCAATGAAGGCGGCGGGAAGTTACGACGACGCAATCATCATCATCCACGGCGATCACGGATCGCGAATTGTCCAGGTTGAACCGACCGCGGAAAACATCTCACAGTTGACCTCAGAAGATCATCGAGACAGCTTCTCGACGCTTTTTGCCGCCAAGATGCCCGGCCTTGCGGCGGGTACTGATGCGACTGTCGCGCCCATTTCCGTTATTCTGCCCTATCTTCTCGGGGACTTTAGCGGGCCGCTATTTTCGTTTCCGAACACGGAAGCGTATTTCGCTTCAAAAAGCGGGGCTTATGTTAAGTCTCCCATCATCCTCACAGACCGTGACTAAACAGTGACCGCGTCGTTGGCAGTTTTGCAGACACAACGTGGAAGTTAAGGGGGAGATTTGTAGATTTCGGGATTAGAACGCAAGAACCATCTGCGCCGTTCCTAAATCCGATGGGCGGTCGATTTGATTTTGATTCAACGTGACCCAGGGGCTATTGTCGTTTGCACGATCGAGTGTAAAGTTGTTGAATCACTCGATTGATGGATGGCCAAGGACGGGAATATATTCTGTCTGTTTTTTCGGTGCATCTCGATCGTTTTAGAGGGGGCTGTTGGTGATGGGACGTACTTTTTTAGTTGTTTCGGTATTGTTGCTCGTTGTCGCTTGCTCCAACGTCGGTGTCTATAACGCGCGCGACGTTGGATTCATAACCAGCTCAGGTGCGAGTCCTCAGTTGGCGGACATACGGCGCGCCATCGTCGTGGCAGCGACAAGCAAGAATTGGTCGGTGAAGGACATTGATGATACGCACATTGAGGTTACGCTTCGACCTCGCAAGCATATGGCGCGAGCGACGATTGAGTACTCTACATCGGCTTTTTCGATCACATACAATGACAGCACGAATATGAGATTTGACGGCGACACGATTCATCCAAACTACAACCGATGGATTCGGAATCTGGAAGTATTGATAAAGACTCAAATCAGTAAGTTGTAGTATTCCGAGTTTTCGTTATGGGTGAGAACAAAATACTGGAATTCTCGTCCGTGCCGAGCACATGACTGTGGATCTGGATGGCTTTTTCGTGCCAGCGATTATGTGCTTGCAAAGCCAAGGCAAGAACGTGGTGTTGGCGGAAAAGCCCGGCCATAAGAGTCCAGCTATTGACGTGACCCGCGGGTGGCGGGAGAAGCCAATCCAGCTCGGGGCCCCGGCACTCTATACACACCGATGTCAAAGCGTCTCCGACGCCGCAGCCGATGGCCTTTGCGACACTCTCCTTGATGACCCAGTGGGTTAACGCGGCGTATTCCGCTCCCCGAGAGTGTGATGAGATTAGCCGGCGTTCGGCGTGGGGAAACATATGCGTCGCGATCCTCAGGGCGGCCGCGCCGCGGGATTGCGGCTCCAGGTCTACGCCGAGCCTGTCGCATCGCGCGATCGCCACCACGGCTTCCTCGCGGCTATGGGCCAGGTTGAAGCACAATCCTTCGGCGTCAGGGTGCTGTAATACCGGCTTGCCATGGGTTGAAATGCTGAAACTCAATTCTTCCGGTGCTACCCCGAGATGTTGTGCAAGACCATGGCGCAGCAGGCAGCGGCCGAGAAGAAACCGGCTGGCCGCATTAGGATTGCTGATGTTCCTGTAGCGCTCTAATTCCGCGTCGCACAGTAAGCCCAACCCCTCTTCGCAGAGCTGCTGGCGGTGTTCCTTGTTCGGTGGCAGGCACCAAAGATGGCAGTCTAGGACTGCCGTTCGGGCAGGATCCGCCATCATGCAACAACGGCCGGAAATTACTGCCAGCGGCGGAAAAGGAGTGAAGTATTGACCCCGCCAAAGGCAAAGTTATTGCTCATTACGTATTCATTTTGCATCGACCTGCCGCTTTCGACGATATAGTCCAACTCTGCGCATCTTGGGTCTAGGCTCTTCAAGTTGATCGTTGGGGCGTACCAATCGTTATTTAGCATTTCAACGGTGATCCAAGCCTCGATACCGCCGCAGGCGCCCAACGTATGCCCTATGTAGCTTTTGAGTGAACTAATCGGGACCGCTCGACCGAATATATTCAACGTCGCGTGCGATTCCGCGATATCGCCAAGTTCCGTCGCGGTTCCGTGAGCATTCACATAGCCCACTTCCTGTGATGGCAAATTGGCGTCTTCCAACGCTTGCCGTATACAAATGGCCATGGTGTCCGCGGCCGGCTGGGTCAAGTGATTGCCGTCTGTCGTTGTCGCAAAGCCGACGATCTCGGCATGAACGCTGGCGCCACGGGCGCGCGCACGGTCCAAATCCTCAAGGACCAAAGTGGCGGCGCCTTCACCGATTGTCATGCCGTCGCGGTCGGCGTCGAACGGCCTGGGCGTCATTTCCGGTTGGTCGTTGCGTGTACTGGTCGCAAACAGCGTATCGAATACCGCGGTTTGCGAAGGACAAAGTTCCTCAGCACCGCCGGCAATCATGACATCCTGCTGTCCGTTTCGGATCGCTTCATAGGCCATGCCGATCGCCATGCTGCCTGACGTGCAGGCGCTAGAGGTCGGGATCAATCGCCCGCGCGTGCCAAAAAATACTGATATATTGGCTGCGGTCGTGTGAGGCATCATTTGAATGTATGTATTCGCTTTGATGGAATCAGTACTTTCAGCGATCAACAGCCTGGCCATGTCGCTGAGTGCCGGCGTCGAGCCCGAAGAGGAACCGTAGGCGACGCCCGTCCTGCCATCCGTCAGTATCGAATCACCGAGAAGCCCGGCGGCTTCCAGCGCCAGTTCACTACTCCGTGTCGCGAGCTGGGCAACGCGGCCCATCCCCCGTGTGCGTTTTCGCGAGTAATGTGTCGGCAGTTCGAAATTCTTCACCGAAGCGGCGAGATGAGAATTAAGGCCGGAGAAAACTTCCCACTCCGGCATGTAGCGCACGGCGTTCCGGTAGCTGCGCAATCCCTGATCGATTTCCGGCCAACTGTGCCCGATCGGTGAAAAACCCGCCATGCCGGTGACAACGACCCGCCGCATCAGAGCATGCCACCGTTCACGGATATGTTCTGCCGGGTGATATAGGCGGCGTCAGCCGAGAAAAGATAAGCCACCAGACTAGCCACCTCTTCCGGGCGCCCGAAGCGCCGTGCGGGTATTAGATCCATGATTGCGCTGGCATCCAAGTCTTCCGTCATTTCGGTATCGATCAATCCCGGCGCCACACTGTTGACCGTAATACGGCGCTTGGCCAACTCAACCGCAAGGGCTTTGGCTGCGGCTATCAAGCCACCTTTGGCTGCACTGTAATTGACCTGTCCCCGGTTGCCGATTATACCCGAAATCGAAGATAGAACAACGATACGTCCACCCTGCCGAGCGCGAATCATGGGCATAATGACCGGTTGTAGGACGTTATAGAACCCGTCTAAGTTGGTGTGAATTACCTCATCCCAGTCGTTCGCGGTTAGCGCTGGAAAAGCGTTATCGCGATTCGTGCCCGCATTGCATACAACACCATAAAACGGCCCATGCGATTCAATGTCCTGATCCAAAGTCCGGGCCACGGTGGCTCGATCGCCCACGTCAAAACACATTAGGCTGGCGGCAACGCCAATTTCCTCGACCGCCTCCAAAACCGATTGTGCCGCGGCTTCTTGGCTGCGGTAATGCACGACTATATCGAAGCCGGCCCGGGCCAGCGCGATAGCCACATGCTTGCCAATCCCCCGGCTCGCTCCGGTGACCAAGACGCGCCGGCTCATTGCGCCTGCTCCTGCAAAAATGCTTTCACGTCATCAGGGCGGTACACGTTCAAACGCGCCGTCCCCAGCTCGCGACCGCTTTCATGGCAACAAATTTGACAATCGAATACGGCCATCTGGCCGTCTTGCCACACCTCTTTTACGGCAATCTGCAGTAGGCTTCCCAGTTGAAAATGGGTGGTCGTCGATTGGTAGCTGCGGGTGCCGAGAAGAAAACCCATGCGAAAGTCCGTGCCGGCCCGCTTCGCTTGAATTCCAGCGTAAAGCGCGACGGTTTGCGCCATGTACTCGATTCCGACCCAGGCTGGTACACCCAAACCAGCGTGATAGAACAGGCAATCTTCGCCGATACGAACCGTGGCCGCGGCGCCGCCTTCGGCGGCGTCCAAGGCATCATCGATCAGGATCATCGGGCTGCTGTGTGGCAGAAGTTCTTCTAGAGAGAAGTTCTGTACCATTATTCAGTCCGGCCCAGGATCAACGACACGTTGCTGCCGCCAAAGCCGAAGGCGTTGGAAAGAAAGACACCGCGTGCCGTTGGCGCCAGGCGTTCGCCGCATTCGACCAAGCAATCGCCAAGCAGCCCTTCTTCTGCTTGGCCATCCCAGACATGGGGTGGAAGGCGCCGGTCTATGTTCATGCTGCTTGCAGCAAGCCAACAGTGAGCGGCCCCCATGGCGCCAGCGGTCCCAAGTGTATGACCTATTTGGGCCTTCGAAGAACTACACGGCGGCGTGGCGCCAAACACCCGCTGAATGACTTTGCTCTCCATCTCATCGTTTTGAAGCGTAGCCGTCCCATGCAATTGTACATAATCAATTTCACTTGACGTCATTTCGGCGTCCGAGAGCGCCGACCGAACAGCGCGCTCGACACCACGCCCTTCGGGCTCGGGTGCCGTCATGCTATATGCGTCAGCGGAACTGCCGACGCCAAACAGCGCAATTTCTGTTGGTTCCCGCTGTACCAGAAAGATGGCGGCTCCTTCCCCGATCATGGTGCCATCTCGATTTCGGCTGAATGGATTGCATATTCCCGCTGATAAGGCCGACAGCGCTTTGAACCCATTCGTCGTCAGTTGACAGAAGCTGTCGGCGCCACCGGCGATAACGGCGTCGGCGAGACCGGTCCGCAGCAATCGGCGGGCGGCGGCGAGGGCATGGGCGCCCGAGCTACAAGCGGTGGATACCGTGAAAGCCGGCGCCGTGACGCCAAGATAGCTGGCGAGTGCTTCCGACGTGCTTCCGATCTCTTGCCTTCGGACATCGAACCCGTTGGGCAAGTGGCCGTTATCTTTCGCATAGAGAACGGCTTGCTCGCCTTGCGCTATGCCCGAGGTGCTGGTCCCCATAACCACCGCAATTCGATCTGCGCCGTAGCGTGCGATCGCGCTGTCCACCTCGGGCCGAATGTCCTCTAGCGCTAGTATGGCCAAGCCAAGATTGCGGCTGAAATAGGCGGCAAGTCTTTCCGGCGGTTCTATGGTGGAAGCATCAACTTGTGCGACAAACAGCGGCGCGCCGTCGATGAGAAGATCACGCCGCTGCACGACACCAGGTTGTTTCCCGGCCAGTAAGTTGTCGATCACATGCTTTTTGCCAAGGCCGAGTGCGCTTACGATACCGAGGGCGGAGAGATAGACGGCCTCCTTCATGGTTACGAATTCTTTCCGGGCTCAATCGCGTTGATAAAAAGACGATAAGGGCGATCGAAATGCGTGATGGAAATTTGGCCAGGCGTGAGAAAGCCGTCCAGGTAGTGGACCTCCATCACGAGTCGCTCGCCAGGTCCGTATACACGCCGCAATCCGTTATCCGGTACATCTTCGAGCCGCATCTGCCGTTGGGATAACGCTAGGCCCAGGCGACCGGCTGGCCAATAGGTCACCTTTAGATCGAATAGCATCCAGCTCGGATCAATGCCGTAAAGGTTATCTGAATAGGCTTCCGCCGTGATCTGTTCGCCTTCTTGCCGGAGTACGAACAAAGTCGCCCCGAAATGGGAAAGGCCGGCAATGACCAGTACGTTGTTATCGATCTCGATTTCAAACCGCATCGATCGTGTTTGATTGTCGAACGTGCCGGTGACGATCTGGCTAAGAGATAAGCGCCGCCCCAAGCTGTCTGGCGGCAGGTTCAGATCCGGTGGCCGGCTTGCCGCGGAAACATTCTTCGGAGGCTGGGTAGCGCAACCGCCCAGAGCGAACGCCATGGCGCAGGCCAACACACCCCAACCAGCGAGCCTATCGAATCTCGACAGGACGCCAAGCATCGCTAACTGCTCGCGCCGTACACAATGTCCCCCAACATTCTCGCTCGAATATAGGCTAGCTTCGATCAATACGCCATAGCAGAACCGATTGCCCAAGCCAATGTGCGACGTCTAGCCATACTGATTGCCGGCTAGTCGCGATCCCGCTCAATCCGCGCGCCGGCCAGGGGGGACAGCAAAAACGCAACGCAAATTCCAATCAATATCGTCAACCCAAAGGCGCTGATTGCGGCGGTCTGGGAAAAGGCCAAGAGGCCGAAAGCGAGGATCGTGGTAAGCGATGACATCGAAATTGCCAAAAAAGTCGAGGCGTGAGCCAATCCGGTTTCGCGAAAAAACAATCCATAGTCAACGCCAATACCCAGTACCAAGAATAGTGCCATGACATTGAAGAGGCTGATCGGCTGTCCCAACAAACCGAAAATGCCCAGGCTGGCGAAGGCGGCTAAGATTGGCGGGGTGACGACGGCCAGGCCGCCGAGGATGCCGTAACGGACAACAAGCAAAAATGTGACCAGTAAGTACGAGTAAAATGCCAGCCAGCCGGCTTCCTGCCGGTAGTTGGAAAACAGTTCGGAGACTTCGCCGGCAGGATCGACAAAGTGGACCGCGGGCATCGCCGCCGCGGCTGATTTTAGTGCCGCCAGATCGAATACACCCCGCAGCCCGACCACGCCAATGACGCCTCTGTCGGTTTGTCCAATCCATAGATTCCGATAAGGCTCGGAAACCGGGTGCGTCAACCAGGCGTCAAGATCGACGGGCGGCAACTCCAGGTTAGCTACAAATTCGCGGGCATAGGTTTCGCGAACGGCGCTAGGAAGCCCGACGCGTTGCGCCACCCTTGCTAATATGCCTTGGTCGTCAAGCACCAGAGGCGCCAGTAATCTACGGGTCTCCCGCTGGCGGACAGCAGAAGGCAGGAAGTCTGAAATCGCCATGTGGCCCTCAAGCCGGCCGGATCGCTGAAGGTTTCTGAGACGTTCGGTCAATTGCTCCTCATGCCGAAGAAACGCCTCTTTTGTCCGCCCCTCGACCAAAAAGAACTGGCTGGCTAGGTTTCGGCCAATGAGCATACGCGTCCGATCGACCTCCGCGACAACCCTGGGATCCGGAGTCTGCAACAATCTAACGTCATCTTCGGCCGTCAGCCCCAACCAACCCGTCGAAACCACGGCAAGTAGCAGAGCCAACCCTACTTTGACAGGCCAGCGCCAACGGCGTTTCCAAAGCCTCGTATAGGCATTTGCCCAACCGAGGGGGCGCTGGAAAGCTGGGCGTTTCAGTCTGGCCGAGCAAACTGGGTACCAACAAAGGACGCAGCCGTACGCGACGATCAATCCAGAGCTGGAAAAGACGGCCATCTCTCGCATTCCTGGAAACGGCGTCACGAAAAGCCCGGAAAATCCAATAATACTGGTCACCAGGCCCAATGTAATTCCGGGAAAGATGTGGGCGATCGCCAATCGCGGGGTCCAAGTCTCCATGAGTCGGAAACGGTCACAAAAAAAGTGCAGAGAATAATCGACAGATATGCCAACCAAACTTGAGCCGAAGACAAGGGTCAGAAGGTGTACTTGCCCGAACAACGCAATACAAATCGCGAACCCACCCAGGCAGCCGGCCAATATGGATATGGTGCTTAATCCGAAGGGTAGCCAAGAACGGAACACGACAAGCAAAAGCGCCATGACACCGAGCAGGGAGCCGAGTCCGACGCTTGAGATTTCGGTGATGGCTTGCTCGGTGCCGGCTATGGCGTGAGCCAGGACCCCGGCCATCAACAATTCCGTTCCGTTGAATGCCTTGGGCAATTCAAGCCTGACTTCATCAAGCAGCGGAACGAGTTGTTCTTGCATGCCATAGGAAAAAGGAGACGTCTCCAATTCGGCGGCGATGACCACAAAAACCTTGCCCTGGGTTCGGAGCGTGAGATATCCGTTTTCCGGTCGCAACCGACCTGCGGCTTCGCTTGCCCGCGCTTCCAGATAGCCGGAAAGCAGTAGCAGGGGATCCTTGCTCACGACACTCGAACTAAGCGATGCCCCAGGACTGAAGTAGCGTTTGAGTATCGTGCGCTCGAACGACGACAGATCGCCCGCTTCGACGATAGATCGTGATCTGTGGTCAAGGAGCTGAAACCGCATCGGAAAATAAAATGCGCCGGATTCCCACATCATATCGTGATCATAACGCAGCCGCAGCGCCCGGAACTGGCCCGATTCGCGAAGCCGTCGACTAAGGTGATCTGCCGCCGATCGGGCATCTTCCACGTGGTCCGATTCGACCACGAAAACGACGGTTCGCTCGAAGCGTTCCGTCACGCGCCCGATCGTTTCACTAACAACGGGATCGAGCTTCTGCTTAGGCAGTAGGTCGATCAGATTAGCGTTGACCATCGGTCCGCTGTCGGCTCTTAGCACGAGCCAGCCGGCGAGCGCTGCGAGAAACAGAAGCCACAGAATGGCAATCGCTTTATCGCGCAAAATAGGCCTTTTCGACATCATCCAGCTCACAGGTCTCGGTCCTCGGATTGTAGAGCCGGATTAGTGTCTGATCTCCTCGAGGTTCGTGAATCGTGATTTGCTCAACATGGCGCCCACCCGAGACCGTTAGTTTAGAGATCGCGGCCGTGAGGATGTCGTAGTTTGGGATCAAGACAAGGTGCCAAGAGTCCTTCGTCATCGTCGCAGACAGATCGAAAGTGTTACGTAATGCCGCAATATCCCCCTTAAACATTGTGAGAAATACGTTCGACAGAGCTTGAAATACGGGTGTCTTGCCGTACCCCAACTTAAGCGGTTCGCCAGTGTCATCCCATTGTATCAATTCGTCTTTCGTCACTAGAAGCCGGGCCGGATAGGGGCTTTGGACCTGCCACAGAATACCTTGCCCCGCGACAAACACATACTTGCCGGTAGTCACTAAAGGACGGGCCAAAGCTTTGAGGTGTTTTTGCTGTTTGAACTCACCGCATAACAAGTCGACCGCGGCGACCCGCGCTGCGACGGCCGATACGGTCGTTTCTTTGCCGCCTGGAGTTTCCGCCGCGCCGACGGTCGTGCAAAGCACAATGGCCAAGACCACGACCAGCCGCCTCATCCATCCAGCCCCAATTTTTCATAAAGTATAGGGGGAGATCCAAGCAGCAGTTCACCCGAGCCATAGTCCACGGCGACTTGTATCGTATGACCTTTAGTCAGTCTTGCAGAACTTTCCACATCCCGTATCACATAGTTTATTTTCAGCCGCAGTTCATATTCCGTCAGTGCGGCAGTGACTTCGATTTTTTGTCCTAAACGGGCGGGCTTAGCATAACGAATTCTGATATCGATGACGGGCCACGCGTAGCCGGATTCCTTCATCGCCGCGTAGTTGTAGTCGATCTTGTCCAATAGGGCGCTACGCGCGATCTCGAAGTATTTCAGATAATGGCCGTGCCAAGCGACCGCCATGAGATCGACGTCGTGAAACGGCACTTGGACGATTACGCTGGCGCTAGGTAATTTCATGATGCCACCAGCCGCGAAGCAACCAATTGCAGCCGCACTTGGCGGGCGCGGACCAAACGGACAGAGACGTTCGCGTTGGACGGCCCAGTCCCCAATTCGCGACGCCGTGAAGTCTCGGCCAATAACTCTATTCCAATGAATGCCATTATTCTGGAGATAGTTTGCCGGCCGTCTGATCCGTCGCATCTGTGCCGGCCTGAGCCCAAAAGTCAAAAAAATTGTACCACTGATACGGCGCGCCCACGCAATAGTGCTGCAACCTTTCGACGTAGAGCGCCATTATTCGAGCGAGCGCCTCATTGCGCTTGCGGCGCGGCAGTTCGATTTCCTTAGTCAGCGTTTCGAAGATGATGCAAAAGCGGTTCTGACGCTTAAGGCAAAAGAGCATCAGAATCGGACATTTGAGCAACGCGGCAAGAATAAACGGTCCTTGAGGGAAGGGCGCGGGATCGCCCAAGAAGGGCAGCCACGTAATGCGCGAAGATAGCCCCACCGGCGTCCGATCGCCAACGATAACCACGACCTCGCCGTGATCGATCTTCTCACGCAACATCATCGCTGTTTCCATTCCCACTTCCGTCACTTGAATGAGCGAAAGCGTGGCGCGAGGGTTGATTCTCCGCATCAGGCGATTGAAGTTCTCTGAATGCGTGGTGTGGACCAGGGCGTTTATCTTGAGGTCGCGATATTCGCTGCCCAAGGCGCGGCAGACTTCCATATTGCCCAGGTGCGAGCCGATTAGAACGCACCCGCGCCCAGAAGCCTGCACGGCTTCGAACGCTTCGCGATTGACATAATCCACATCTTGCAAGCTGATATCACCGCGCCAAGCCGCCAATTTGTCCAATATCGTCTCGCCAAAACTCAAGAAATGCCGAAAGGATTGTCGCCAGCCGGGTGGGTTTGTGGGCGGAGAGCCGGTGTCCTCGTGTCGTTGAACGCGCGACAGGAACCCGAGAGACGCGCGACGGGCAGTGGGGCTGGCGAGGAAGAAGTAGGCCATAACCGGATAAAGGATGACCGAAAAGCCGACCCGGCCAAATAGGCTATAAGCAAAGAACATGGTCCTCATGCCTATATAGACGCCGCGCTCCTCAATGGCGTGCCAAAGACGGTCTCCTTTTTTTCCTACCGTTATCGGCACCCGTGCGTCCCTGCGTGAGAGTCTGCATTCCGATCCGCCGATCGCCGGTTCCTGGCGCGGCGCAGCAGCAGACTTGGTGCTCGCAACATCATTCCAACCATGAGTCGAGCATGCATACAACTTATCAGCCAATTGTCCCGCCACAAGCGAAAATGCGAATGGCCGTCGTTTGGGTAAACGACACGTGTGCGACGCGAAATGAACGGTAGTCCGTGCCAATGGAGCCGAACCAAAATCTCGGAATCGAAGGCCATACGCAGGCCAAGGTCAATATCCCGCAATATGGGGGCCACGGCTTTCAGTGGATAGACCCTAAAGCCGCACATAGAATCCTTAATGTCGAACGATAGTGTTTCGATCCATACACAGACGTGAGTTATGTGCCGCGCTAAGCGTCGACTTTTTGGGGCGCTTATGTCGAACACCGGCCGGCCGACGACCATCGATTCAGGATTGCGCTGTGAAATCGCCAGAAAGTCCGGGATGTCATCGCTATCGTGTTGGCCATCAGCGTCTATCTGTAAGGCATGACTGAAACCGCGTTGCATTGCTTCGCGAAACCCGGAGAGAACGGCGTCTCCTTTGCCAAGGTTTTTACGGTGTTCGATCAGGTGGACCCATGAGTGGGATCTGGATAATTCGATCAATACAGCGCGGCAAGCATCGTCACTTGCATCGTTGACCAAGATGGCCTGCAATCCAAGAGGGGCAATCCGGTGGATCAGTGCCTTGGCGCCCGCGCCATGGTTATAGACTGGGACTACGAGACAGGATCTGTATGGCATACATCAGTCTCGAAATAGATTCGGCCACTGGAGAGATTGTTGTCTCGACTTGAGTAGCGGAAATCCACGCGGCCGCGGTCAGGATTGTAACGCAAAGTAAGGTCGATCTCCTGACCGGCCCTAATAATGCGATGAAACTTGAGAGCTTCGATTTTATGAAATGCGCCTTCGATTGAAAAATGACGGCTAGCGAAATCGATCGCCCAATCGATCTGTACGACACCAGGCAGAATTGGTTCCTGGTTGAAGTGCCCATCAAAATACAACAGATTCTCGGGCGGTCGGAGCGCCAGGGTTAAGTTGTCGTTCTCGGCTGTACGGTCCAAGATCTGAGGGCTGATGGGCCGGGCAGATTCCGGATTCCACAGCGCCTTGAGGGTGTTTGCCCGGGTCTTACCATGATCGTCCTCTGGGATATGCCGCAAAAACCTCCATCTTCGCGGCAATGCGAGAGCGCCGACCTGTGGCTTTAGTGCGGTACGAATATAGTCCACCATTTGCCGCTTGCCCTGTTGTCGGATTTTGACCCAACCGTCGGGCGAGGGCACGATCACCGCGGCCAGCGCGTCGCGTTTGTCACCGTCTAGACGCCAACTCAACACGCGGGCTTCGATAATTTCCGGCAGCACCGATAGCCGCCGCTCCAGGTCGGTCAGCGAGACCCGTTGCTGCTCAACTTTGACGACGCGGTCGGCTCGACCCTCCAGAACAAAGCTGTTCTGCGACAACAGGCGAACCCGGTCGCCGGTTCGGAAGTGATTGTCGTCAGGCAGGTTTGGGGATCGGACCAACAGGACGCCCGTATCATCGTCGAGCGACAGCTCGACACCGGGAAACGTCGTCCAAGGCTCCGGTTTATCGGCGTTCAGGACCGAGCGGTAGGCAATGCCGCCTGTCTCGGTGCTGCCGTAGACCTCGCGTACTGGTTCTTTGAGCGTATCGTTGTATTTCGCCGCCACGTCCGGCGATAGCGGTCCGCCCGACGAAAATGTTCTTGATAGGCCTGATGACAGCTGCTCCAAATCCACCGCCGGCAAGGCCCTTTTAAGGAAGGCCGGACTGGACACGAGAATTTGATCGCTTCCGGGCTTTAGGGCTCTGCTCAAATCCGCGGGATATCTGATGATGGAACCGTCAAAGACGCGACCGCTGGCCAACGGCCAAAGAACCCGGAACAGAAGCCCGTAGATATGATGAGCCGGAACCGTCGCCAACACCACGGCCTTGTCTGGCGGCGCGAACACTTTCTCCAAAACCGCTACTTCCGCCTCGAGGCACCTCAGTGGTTTACGGATGGGCAGTGGTCCAGCCGTTGATCCGGAGGTATAAAGGATGATCTCCGACGCTTCGGGGTCGAGCGGTCGAAATTCGACCGCAGTCCCACCGGCGGGTTGTGCCGGCAGCCTGACCACGCGCCCGGCCGCCACATCAATGCCTTCGCCGGCGACAACACCTTCCAGGCCACCGGCAATCTCGGTCAAATGACCGCTTTCCAGAAGCGCCGGCAGCACTGCTTTGCCACCGGCCTGCAACACCGCGAACACCGCGACCGCGAGTTCGTAGGCATCACCGCAGGCCACCAACCAACTGCCGCCACGGCCGCTTGCAATGTGCGGCAGAAGGGCGCCGACTTCGCGTTTGAAATCACCCCAGCTGCGTGTTTCATCGTCATTAAAGGCGATGGTTTCCGCAGCATCACGATGCAAGTCCAGAAGTCGAGATATACGTGACAATTTTTCGGTCATCGCGGCCGCAGAACTGGAGAATCCGATCGGGAACACAGGGACCATACCACCGATGCAGTCTTCGACAAAAGATCAAGTGTGGCGTATGACTTTGCGTTCATCACAAGGCTCGCACCCACCGGCGACGGCGAACAAGAACCTGTAGATGACATAGGGAGAAAGCGAAAATTTTTGTCATTCCGAATGAGGAGCGGGTAGGGCTCTTGTGTCGCTCGTTTGATTTCGCCACCATAAAAACGGCGATAAAGACTTTGGTCGATCAATTGATTGGCAGGGGCTCGGTTGGAATAGTATCGGAATTGAAGACATGAAGCGATTTGTTGTTCTTTTAGCGGTTCTCCTCAGCGGTTGTGGCATCGCGTATCAGGAGCGTATTGAAACGGTCCGTGTCTCCAAGGATCGGACAGCGGCATTGAGCCGAGATGCCAGCTTTGTCATTGCCGTGCAGGGCGAAGGTAAGTACCGTCATAAAGTAAAGCGGGGCAGTGGGGGCCAAGCGCGAAACGCCATGTCGATAGCTGTATCCCGACACGCTAAGCGCGTTTCGACGATCGAACAATTCATGACGGAGGCGGACGCACGCACCGACGCGAAGCGCCAAAATGCGGACTACTTGATCTACTTGGACATTCTCAACTGGGAGGAACGCCAAACCGCGTGGTCGGGTCTGCCGGATCGCATGGAGATTCATATACGAACGATAGATGCCAAAAATGGACGCGTTGTCGATGACCTGATCGTAATGGGCAACAGCAAATGGGCGACGCTCGGCGGCGATCATGTAGACGATCTTTTACCCAAGCCGTTCACCAATTATGCGGACAGCATATTCGGATCCGCAAGCACCAAGAATTAGTGTCGAACAAAAAAAGGAAATTCTAAATGGCATACGCAGACCTCGTTTCCGGCATGGCACGCAAAACCAACAGTGGCAATCCCTCCCTGCGCTTGTGTTTTTTGCTCTTGGCATTGATCGTTTCCGGCTGCACCAAGCTGGCTTCGGAATATACAATCAGCCAGCAAAATATTGAGGCGGCTCGCGAAGTTCCATCAAACTTGGTGCTCGGCGCATTCACTGGAAGTGAAGCCCGGGAGCAGTGCCGGGGAGGCTCGATCTCCGCGGGCAAGAACGCTACGTTTGCCACCTACGTTCGCGATGCATTCTCGAAAGTCATTCGGATTTCGAAACAAGCCGACAAAGGCAAAACGATCGAGCTCACGGGATCGCTCAAGGAAATAGAGCTCGTTTGCGCCATCTCAGACGCATCGTGGACTATCGACATGGATTTCGCCGTAGATGGTCAAGATCCTTTCAACGTTCGAATCGTTCAACCTTTCGATGGGCATTTTGTTGGCGCCGTTGTTTTTCAAAGGGCGCTTGACGCGCTCATTGTGACGGTTCAACAAATCGTGGATGAGGTCCTCAGAAGTGAACAGGTTCAATCAGCAGCGATATGAACGGCGACATGACGGCTACGGTGCGGCGCAGTTTGGTACTAGCCCAGATTATTCACGGCATGGCGTAACAAGGGTGCGAGCGTAGATTAAACCATTGAAGTTCCGTATGATTTTGGTATTGAAACAAGATCATCGGCAACAGCAAAATCTACGGCTCACCATGA
>Ga0315336_1000818_pt1 | contig 73033 bp, 61 predicted proteins | sample ASW5metaG_FD_204512 | JGI IMG/M metagenome (GOLD analysis project Ga0315336, IMG submission 204512) | Ammonia-oxidizing marine archaeal communities from Monterey Bay, California, United States - ASW #5 | ecosystem: Environmental > Aquatic > Marine > Intertidal zone | place: USA: California... | reverse complement strand
GCTAGTGCATTAGCTATAGTCGCTAATACTGCTTCTATAGTTAATAATGATACTGATATAGCCGCTAATGAGACTGCTATAGCTAATATGGTTGTTAGTGCTACCGAACTATCTGCTGCTATTACTGCTAGTGCATTAGCTATAGTCGCTAATACTGCTTCTATAGTTAATAATGATACTGATATAGCCGCTAATGAGACTGCTATAGCTAATATGGTTGTTAGTTCTACTGAACTATCTGCTGCTATTGATGCTAGTGCAGCAGTTCTAGCTCAAGCTTTAAGCACATCTGATGATAACTTCCTAGGAGGAGCTACTCCTACTCTAGCTAATAACCTTGCTGGTGGGGGCAATGAGATACAAAATGTAACCTTTGATCAATTTTGTACTCATAACAGCCTAAAGCAAAAAGTAGCAGGGGGAAATTTTGAAATTTCTTCTACTGGTAACAGCGACACTGGCCTTATTAAAATATCCGCTGGTGATAGTAGGGATGGAGAAATAAAACTTCTATGTGGTGAATTTCGCGTAAACCAAACTAATGGTACTGGTATAGGAGGAGATTTTACAACTTCTAACTTCTCGCTTTCTGCTGATAACTGGAGTCAGGCATACGCACATTCTACAGATGGCTCGACTACTCACCCTTCTGGAACTGCCTCAGGTATAGTTGTGAACGATGGATCCTCTGTTCCTGTATCTGGTGCTGGTGGGGAAACTATAGATAATCCTCCTGGGCTTGGTCACTACTTGGTAATGAAGCCAGCGGAGGCTAAAGTTGCATGGCAATATCCATATCTTACCCAGCCGGGGGGTTATGGGAATCCTATTCTAATAAATGCCGATACTGGTACTAAGAGGATTAATAATCCCTCTGGGACAATGGAAGTGGGGGAAATAGAAGTGGAAACTATGTTAGTAGCAGGTACCACAACCTCTCATACTACAAATGTTAGTACTGCCCTTAGTGCAGGTCCTGGTACTACTGTTACTTTCGATGGTTTAGCACTCCTGTCTTCCTTACAAGTTAGTAATTCCCTTAGTGCAGGTCCTGGTACTACTAATATTTTAGATGGTTTAACAATCCTGTCTTCCGTACACGTTAGTAATTCCCTTAGTGCAGAGGGTACTACTATAGTTGATACCTTACACGTTAGTAATTCCCTTAGTGCAGAGGGTACTACTATAGTTGATACCTTACACGTTAGTACTGCTCTTAGTGCAGAGGGTACTACTATAGTTGATACCTTACACGTTAGTACTGCTCTTAGTGCAGATGCTACTAACATAACAGTAGGAACTTGTCCAATTCCCCCTCCTTGGGCTTATTCTCAAGTTAATGTACAAAACGGTGTAAACACTGCTGATCCTTTTTATCATGCTTCTGGTTGTACACAGGGGGTTGATGAGTCTAATGTTAACCACATTAATTGGATCAATGCTGACTGTTACTTTAGTATCAGTGCTACTGGTACATATGAATTTGAGTTTGTAGGTACTCTTATAGCTACTACTGCTGCCTGTGATGTTGCTCTAACCATGCAAAAAACTACAGGTTTAGGCTTAACAGAGACTCCTAAAAGTATTTTAGATACCTACCTAGCTATAGCAAATAAACCTTGGCCTATTGCTATGAAGTATACAGGAGATGTTACAGCGGGAGAGTTCTTTACTTTAAAAATTGATGGTTCCAATAATATTAGACAAGGGAGAGGTTCTTCCTTTAACTGTAGAAGATTAGCTTAGGCACAACATAGATATTTACAACAATGAGTAACACCGAAGATTTGCAGGTTTCAAGGAAAGAGTTTGATATAAATCGAGAGATGGTATCAAAAGATATAGCTGGTCTTGCTCTGGCTATCAAAGAAGAGGGAAAGGGAAGAGCCGCAGATACTAGGGCTATTAGATCGGATATTAAAGAATTAGTATCCGCCCAAACAATAGCTCAAACTGCTGCTGTTAGACCTAATATAACCGCTTTAGGCTTTTCCTTCTCTATCCTTACTTTTGTAATCTTTGTAGTCGCTGGGGTGTATGCTTATATGAACAACCAGATGCGGGAAGAGCAAAAAAATACTCAAGCTGTTAGAAGTGAGTTACAAAAAGAGAGAGATGTATCTCATAAGGAAATACTCAAAGAGTTGCAGAGAAGAACTTCTCTAATTGAGGAGGTAGTGTGGCTAGATAAAAAACCATGAAACTACCCTTCCTTGCTCTTATTCTTTTATCTCTAGGCTGTAGCACATTACCTGAAACTTATAATCCATACATAGAGTATGGGACCATTACCCCAAATCAACGAGGGCAAGGTTATGAGGTGATTACGTTCGGATTCTCCCCCTCTTGGGCGGGAGTGAATAAGAACGAAGCGCGTGCTTTTGCACAACTAGCTTCTGACGAAGCAAGAGAAGCTTTCACTAACCTAGCTAAATTAGAAGTATCTAAAGCAGGAACTCTTACCCTTGTGCATGACAAACATCCAGATGGAGGTAAAGAGGAAAAAGGTGAAAAAGATATAATGGATTACTCTATCTACGCTTTAATCGTTGGCTTCGTAGGATTGGTATCTGCCCTAATTGCTAAGGTGACTGGTATATTTAAAGGTAAAAAGCTTGATAACTTTGAGGTTGGAGATAACTAATCAATCATGTGGTTCTGTTTGGCTGCGTTAAGTAGCCTCCACATATAGTTATCTTTAAAGGAAGTAAGAACGGTTAAGACGTTTGTTAGCTTAGTTATAGTAGCTTCTTCTATCCTCCGTCTGGATATAATAGAGTTTATGTCTTCTACGAGCCCTTTAAGATTTCTAGTATCTTCCTCTGATAGTTCGAATAATTGTTTTTCTATTGATTTCCTTGTTTTCATAATGTAGTTACCTTGTGTCCTTCTCGTTTATAGTGGCGTCTTCTTGCTCTAGAGTGCCCAGCCAGATACTTCTCCTGATCTAGGAAATCATATACGTATACCTCAGGTGAGGTCTTATGCTTTCTAATAGCACGACCTAATGCTTGGATGGTAGCTATTTCTGATTTCATCCCCCTTGCATTAATGAAGTGGGTTATTTCTTCAATGTTAATCCCTGTTTGGAGTATTTTAGTGCCAATGAGGACACTAGTGGCATCACTTCCTCGGAATCTAGATATAGTGTTATACCTGCTTTCGAGCGAATTAGCCCCTTCCAAGAAGACCCCTCCGCAAAGCTTTTCCAAGGTTCTTCCGTGATCAAGTGATTTGGTAAGAATAAGGATACGTGCTTTTTCATTTCTTTTTTTGATGTCATCTACTATCTCCTTTATTGTTTTGTTTCTTGATTCATTCCTAACTATGTACTCTTCATATACGTCTAAGTAGGACATATTCTCATCTGCCCCAGAAGCATCGTAGGATCTAGTCACCATCTGGATTATGGGTTTCGCTAGTGTTCCCTCGTCTACTAGGTCCTTTGTACTGACAGCCTCTATGACGCTCCCTAAGGCCCCTTCTAGGTTATATCGGGGGATGGACTCCCTCGGAACCGTAGCTGTGAAGCCGAGGCGATACACAGCCTTAGGGAAGCTCCTGAGGGCAGCTAGCGTTGTCTTCCCGTTAGAGAACTCATGACACTCATCCACCATGAGGACTTCGGCTTCTTCAAGGTGTGTGTCGAGGATTTTGTCGATACTCTGGATAGTACATAACATAATATCGCCGTAAATATAACCCTCGCCATAACAAAGGCCAACACCGTCAATGCCGCAACTTCTAAGAAAATCATATGTTTGTGTTAATAATTGTTTGGCGTTAAAAAGGATGACCATCTTGCGCCCATGAAGGGCTTTGACCATTCCTGCCATTATAAGGGTTTTTCCCGATCCTGTAGGAGATTTGATGATACCCCTCATATTCCGTAATCCACGGTCAATAAGGTCCTTTTGGTAATCATAGTAGGTAAACCCTGAAATATCGTAAGGAGCAAAAAGTTTACCCTCAGACCCTGCATCCCCCCAAATCTCTGGCTCACACTCAATCTTCTTTAAATCACCAAGAACCCTATCTAAGAGTCCTGTAGGGAAAGTCCCATTTCTTGAGATAAAATGAGTTTTTCCATCCCAGTGCCTTCTTTTGTAGGCAGTCGAATATTCGGATCCTGTGATCTTAAAGGCGTATAACTCGTATAATGCGTTTAAAAGCTTAGGGTTGTCTGTCTCTATCTTAGAGGTTAAAATTCCTGTAGTGATCTTCATCACACTATTATAGATTAGAATTGTATATAAAGGAAATATAATATGCTAGAACCAAACAATGTAAGTGATGATGCCAAGGCAGAGATCATCAAAGACCTACTAAAAGAGCTACCTACGGATACCGCAGTAGAGGTACTACTTCCCTCTGAATGCAAAGTGTATGACTTGATAGATCCTGGGGTTCCTGTAAGCATTCGCCCTATGACCTTCGAAGACGAAAAGAATATCGTTGGGGCTAAAAAAGGTGAGGATCCCATCAACCTAGTTTTGGATAGATGTGTGTCTAATGTCAAAGTACTAGACCTGCTCCCAATGGACAAATTCTTCCTAATCATGAAGCTTAGGGAGATCTCTTATGGGGATGATTATCATACCCTTTTAATCTGCCCCGAGTGTAGAGCAGAGAATCCCACGACCGTTAGACTCTCCCAGCTTAACGTCAACCCCGTCCCTGATGAGTTCACCGATCCAATCTCGATAACCCTTCCTCAACTAAAAAAGGAAATTAAAGTAAAACTTCCCAGAGTTAGAGATGAGGCTATTTTTAATAACCCAGAAGACTTCTTAGATCAGCTTTGGAGATTTGTACTAGAGATTGATGGACACACTGACAAGTCCATCATTGCAGCAGTTGTTAATAAACTTCCCCTAAAGGATTCTAAAACCATCCTAAACGCCCTAAAGTCCGATTACGGTGTTGATACTAAGATTAAATTTCAGTGTAAGGACTGCGAGGGGATTTCAGTCAAAGACTTGCCATTGGATGCAAGTTTTTTCGATGTGAGCTAGATGAAGTAATTGATATTGATTCTCTTCTTCTAGAAGCCTATATACTCGTAAAGAAGAGTAACTTTAGTTATGCAGATGTAAAAACGATGACCCGTACAGAAAGGACCATCTTCATCAAGCTAACTAAAGAGGATATAGAAAGACAAAACGATGAACTTGAACGGAATTAGCCTTGTTGACAGGCACAATCGACCCACTGTTATCCAAAAAACGGCACTTCGGGTCTTTTTTATAAACGATGGGGAGTATTACGATCCTCATACGGTTAGCGGAGTAACAGTTTTTCATAAATCCGCTAACCTAAGCCCAAATAGCATTTTAGAGGGCAACCTTATATCTTCTACGTTAGATGCCGATGATATTGTGATGCACTTTGGTTTCTATGGCACCGGACTTGACGATGTTACTCAATACAATCCTAACAACTCAGGATCACTCAGCGGAATCTACAAGTTAGGATTAGGAGAATACGTATGTGTTTTAGACGGCACGAAAGCTGTGGATGGTCATTATAATCTTCATGGAAGTTCTGTGGTAATAACATCACCAGGGGATTCTGCTACGGTAGGGGATTACATCGACTGTTGGACAATTAGAAATTTTGATGGGAATCCATTCCATACTCTTATTAATGAGTTTAGTTTGTATGATGATACCTTTTTCTCTACAACGCAAAGAGTACTCCTAGAGCCTCGTAACAGATTGCTCAATAAGCATGTAACTCTTAGTTCTGTGGAAAACATTAAGATTACCACTGAAATTACCATACAGAATAAAGATATTGATGAAAGCATAAAAAACATTTTCAAAGGATCAGCCATTACATCAGCTACTATTCAAATTGATAAAATCAATGAGGATTCTACTAACCTTCCTTCTCATGTAACTGTATCAAGTTTTGCTGATTCGGAAGGCCTTGTGGATATCACTTCAGACAATACGTTAGTCTTCCGCTTTGATACCACTCAACTAACTACTCATCCAAACGTAGCTAGTTTTGCAGGAGTAACAGGTCCGTATAGGATCACTGCTAAGTACACTTTATTGGATGAGACTATTGTTACCCCTCCTTACTTCTTTACTATTTCATAAAAGCCTGCAAAGTTCTAAATTCGAAATCATAAGGGCGGCTTTTCTTTTTAACCCAAGTTAAAGTGTCCACCTTCTTTACATGAGCTTCGTTCCAGTCTTTGCAGTTTTCTGGGATAGGGCAGACATGGACCTCAGGCATCCTTAGTCTTTTGCGTGTCTCTTCAAACCTCGTAAGCCCTTTCAAACCAGCAGAGTCGTTATCAAATCCTATGATGATTTTTCCTTTGAACGTAGAGAGGATGTCTGCTTGCTGGTCGCTGATAACACAGCCTTGAGGAGACGTAGCATTAACTCCCTGTAGTTGTAGAGAGCGAGCACATAGAGGGCTCTCTGCGACAACAAGGAAATCAGCTTCCTCGTCGTAAGGATACAGTACGTTGGAAGACTTGGGAGCAATCTCTGAGGAGGGATTCAGGTACTTAGGGTGCTGGTCATACAAAGCTCTGGCCTGGAAAAAGAATACGTTACCATCCTCCCTGAATGGGATTAGAATTCTATCTGCAAACTTACCCTCGGTGCAAAGGTAGAAAGGCTCCTCTTCTTCTACCACTTCATTAAACAGGCGGCGAGTGAAAAGGTAGGACCAAGCATTTAGAACATTCTTGTCCTCGGAGTTACCTGAATTGATATCGAGGGGGATAAGCTTAGAAGTGTCTAGCTCAAGTTTGTTATCAGGTTTAGATAATTCGGGAACCTCTTCACCAAGGAACTCAAAGTTCTTAATCAGTAGTTCCCTGGATGCTCTGAAGTAGGGGATCCCTCGTACCTCAGCGTAGAAGCGAGTGAAGTTTCCTTTCCTTCCAGACTTGAAACACTGCCACAGACCACTATCTACATTAATGCTCAGGTGCCTCTTCCAGTCATGCTCTTCGAAGATGGACTCCATGACAAACTCGCACCCATCGGCAGAGATACGGCCAATATCGGAGAAGTTTTCGACCAAGTAGTCTCTAATAAATTGAGGTGAAATTATGTACATTAAGACAATTTCTGAAAGTAAGGGCTCGACATGGGACTCTTGCAAACTAAAGTATCAGTTCCGCTACGTTGACCGTCTTCCTGAGCCCAAAGGGGCCAATACTGACGCACTACGCTTCGGTAGCTACGTCCATGAGGTCCTTGAGCTAGGAGTGAAGGCCAATGCCGTGACCCTAGAGGAGCTAACGCATATTGCTGATGGGCTGAAGGATACATACAACGTATCAGAGTCCTACAAGGGCAAAGATTTAAGGTGTTTTAAGAACTTTCTTACCTTCGACAAGAAACTCACCGAGACGGTGGGTATCGAGCTTGTATACGAAGTACCTCTTGCAGAGGACATTCTTCAAAACGGTATCATCGACCGTGTATGTAAGGGAACAGATGGTGGCCTTTTGATCATCGACTACAAGACTTCCAAGAGAGAGAAAAGCAAGGTTGACCTGTATCAAGATAGCCAGCTAAAAGGATACGTCAATGCTATCAGCACCATGTACAAGGTTCCTGTCTCTAAGATAGTCGCAGCACACTACTACCCTCTTACTAATAACTTCGTTCACGTACAATACAATAATCCTCAAATCCATGCCTGGAAAAGAGGTATTGTAGAAAAGGTCTGGAGGATACGGAAGGCTAAGAAAGAGAACATGAAGCCTAGCCGTAATGAGTTCTGTAACTGGTGTGCTTACAAACCGATTTGCTCAGAGTTCAATGACATTCATACCTGCCAAAAGGGTATTGAAGACCTAAAGGCCAGGAAGAAACTTCTAGCCGAAGCTAAAAAGGCTAGTAAGAAGTCCTAACTACGAAGCTTTCCGTAGATGAAGGGTCTATATACTTCTATATCAATAGAGGTAAAGAAGCTAGATACTTGTTCCTGAGAGTACTTACACTTCTTAACTAGATAATTATTGAGCATCTCAAGCTTGATAGGCTTACCTTTATTCATTGCATCAAGAATCTTCATTTGAAAGTGCTTAACAAACTTTTCACTAAACTTATGTCTCCACTTTTCAATAAAAGAATAGCTAAGTGTTACATCTATTAAATCAAGGAAATCAATAATCTCAATGTCAAGGTTAGTATGCATAATGTCTATTCTTTACTTTTTAACTAGTTATATATTATAAGAGGGAAACATGGCTAATTTTTCACGACAAATCTTGAATTTTCTTAAGAGTATTCAAGCAGATCCTGAGGATAACGTCCATATAGTGCCTAAAGGCATGTCTTGTGCTGTCCCAGGAGATATATTATTTTTCCGATATTCTCTTAAAAGGAAAAGGGGTATGAGGCTCTTCTTGGTAACTGAGCCAGTGGTTAAGGAGGCAAGGACAGGTAACATTTTACTAACAGGATTCAAAATGCCTACCCAGGGTAACTATACACCAGATTCAATACGTTCTCTATATACCAATAAGGAACTTCCAAAAGAGAATTATAGGACCTACATACTGTCCAAAATATATGGTCCTCTTAGGAGAGTAAGAAAGAAGTAGTATGGTAAATCCAATACCCCCAGGCAAGGCCTCGTTCCTTAGCTTAGAATCTGCTATAAATGGCTTAAAGGATACCATTATGCTGGGGGACAAAGCCCAAAAAGCATCCCTAGCTTTGGGAATGTCCTTTAGAGAGACTCACGATAAATTAGCAGGGTCAATGGATAGCTTGCGAGGTGGCTTTACAGATAGACTGCAAGCAGGCATGTTGGGGCTAGAAGCAGGTCTTCAAGGTAATTTTGAGGGTGTTTCTAAGTTAACTAACCAGCAACAGTTAACAGGAACTGAGTTTAGAAATACTAGTAAGGTCATGGCTCACCTCCAAGCCTCTCTGGGGCTCTCTAATGACGCTGTGAGCACTTTGGCTGAATCCTTCATAGAGACAGGTGATAAGTGGCAAGTCTCAACAGCCACGCTTGTACAGGCTGTGAATAGCTTGAAGGACTCGTTCCCAGTGATGAGGCTAGCAGGATTGGAGAATCTGACGGGAGTGGTAGCAGAGTTAACTGGTAAGTTCGGTGGAGAGAAGAACCGTGCTGCCGTTGAGGGTTTTCTGAAGATGCTTGTAGATACCAGCGACAAAACATTAGGGCATCTAGCTGCTATGGGGCTTGGAGGCATAAGAGAGAGGATATCTGGGCAAGATGTTTTAACACAGACGCGAATGTTAGAGGAAGCCATTGTAATTGCGGGCACTTCTGTTGAAGATTTCTCAAAAGGGGCCAAAAAGAATGCGTTCCATTTACTAGACTCTACAAAAAGTATATACGGTAAGGGAGGCCTTTTTGCTGTTACTCTAATGGCTAATATGGGCAAACGAGAGAAGGATGCAAACGAGAAATCCGCCTCCTTTTGGCTTACAATAGAAACTCTAAGGAAGGAAGCCTTTTTACCTCTCACAGAAGCTTTTATAAGATGGCACGAACCTCTCGTAAAAACCTTTGAGGTTATCTCAGGCTTTGCCAATAAGTTTTCCCAAGCTCTTGTTGATTGGTTTAAAAGCAAGTTCCCTTCTAAAACCATTGACGCTAATATTAAAATGGTTACCATTGCCTTGGTTAAGGGGGCTATTAAAATTTCTAATTTCTTTACGGATTTTTTCTACGGAGTACAAGCCCAGATTAAATTCTTCTGGCCTATAATCAAAGAAGGATTAGTTATGATTGGGAAGTTTCTTTGGAAAACAGCCGAAATACTTGGTGATGTAACGAAGAGCTTGAGTAGTGCTTTAGTTCTGTTGAAGTGGGTGTCTGGCTACCATTGGGTTGAAAGTATTGCAGGCTGGTTTAACGATAAAGAAGATGCTAAAAGAAAGGCGGAAGAAGCCTTTAACAATAGCTTTGAAGGTAGACTAGAGGCCGCAAAAGAGGGAAAAAAAGGATTTCTAGCAATTGCCAAAGAAAACAACAAGATTTCTATAATTTTACAAGAACTATTAGACACTTATACGGACGAAACAGGAATCGCTGGAAGAACAGCCAGAGCTACAGAAAGCATTGATGGGAAGACTCCAGACAAAAGTACTCCCCCAGCCTTCCTAGATACAACGGCAGATATGCTTGGTAGTAGTATTGAGAGGATACTTGGAGTAGGCAGAAATACTACTCAAGAAGAAATGTTAGAGCAATTAACCCTACTTAATGGAAAAGAAACGGAACTGGTTTTACCAGACGGTGCGATACCTACTGACTCAGGTGGCTAATGACAAATAGACATATTATAGACAGAGCTTTACCAGAAAGGTCTAAGCTACGATTTTACTTCCCTTCCTTAGAGTATAATGGAAATTATTACGTAGTAACTATGCCTTTCTTTGAAAACATAGTAATTAAGGAGAGTAAAAAGGCTCGATATCAGAAATATTCCTTGATTTCTAGGTCTAGCAACCTGTACAGCTACTTAGGTGCAGATTCTAGGCAGCTAAACCTTTCTTTTAACATAACATTGCCTCATATTCAAGATGATCACCCAGACATAACCCTAGACAAGTATATTACTTACGACAACGACAAAAGTAACCTAGATCTTGAGAGAGAACTGTTCAAAAATCCACATAAATTAGAGTCTCCTGCAAAGGGTCTGGCTTGGATTTTAGGAACTGCTTATACTAAAGGACTAGCAGAAGAATCCGCTAAACAGGTACGAAATAATCTAGGAATTGATGAGGCCCCTCCAGAGGAAGAGGATGTGCAAGCTGAAGAGGCAAGTAGCCAAATCATTGATATTATTATCTACTGGACTAACATCATTAGATCTAGCGTCACAAATTACTCTAAGAACCCAATTTACGGACCACCTATTATAAGATTAAGGCATGGGATTTTATATCAAGATGTTCCCTGCATCTGTACTAATTATTCTATTGAGTATAATGAACAAGCGGGATATGACCTTAAAACTCTACTCCCTCGTCAGTTAAAGATTAACATGAAGCTAGAAGAGATTAGAACAGGAGATTTCGGGGAATTCAAACCAGATGACGAGAGTAACCCAATTAAAAGAGATAACCTCGCTGGGTGGGAAGCCGTTGTACTAGGATCAACTCACAGCATGGATCCAGGGTCTGGTGGCATCTAATGGCTTTTTTAAAAGGAAACAAAGGCCCTTATAGTCTAGATGTTAACCATGTGAAGCATCGTAACGTAACTACAACCACTATATTGAACTCTCCAAAGTTTGATTCACTCTTACAAGGCTTGGATACTGCGTATGAGTATGAGGTAGGTTATGTCCCTCAAGGCTACGAGCATAGACCAGACTTGATTTCCAATGTATTTTATGGAAGTCCTAAGAACTGGTGGTTGCTTATGCTGGTAAACGGGATAGCTGATCCTACTGAGGGATTCAGACCAAATCAAAGGATATTAATCCCTAAAGTGTAATGAATATTCCAGTAGCTAATGTTATCGTAGGTTTTAATAAAGATGTTATGAATAGTCTCTTTGCTGAAGGAGCTACGTACAAAAACCTTATGAAGGGACTTTCAGAGGAAGAGGACGCACTTCTTTTCGATAACGAATCTAACCCTAGTTTCATATCATTCGAGCATACTGGTAATATGGGGGATGGATGGAAGATGAAACTAGTGCTCATTGACCCCAAAGGGGATCTAGAGAGAAGGTTATTTTCTGATAAATTGCTTCCCGCTATAGCAGGAAGTGCTTATACAGATTCTTCAGAGGAAGGCACTCTTGCTAGCAAGGTTACGAAAGATATGGCGAGCAGCCAGTCTCTTTATAATGATAAGTATTTTTCGGAACTTAAAGAAGAGTTTAGCAAACATATAGGGATAAATACTTTCTATATAGCATACGGTACAGGGAATAATTTAGCTTTATGGTCTGGACCTCATAGATGTGTACTAACGGGGGCACATATAGAAGTAAAAGGACCTAGGAAGATTACTCTTACTTTTGCACCCACTGCTACAGACTTAAACTTTAGAAGAAGAAGAGGAGACTTTAACGAACAGGTTAACCTTAATCTTGCTGGCCTCACCCTAAGGCATGTTGGAGAATCAAACCTCATCAACTTCTCTTCAGGACATGGAATTTATGATCCTTTAAATCACTTAGAGCTAGATTTGTATAAGGACGCTGTGCAAAATAGTAGAGAGGAAGGTGCTTCTACTTTAGAGTCTTTTAATTTAAGAACCCTAGGATCCTTAGATTTTCATTCTTTAGTAGTAGATACTATAAGAAGCTACGTACAGCACGCCACAAACAATCCTAATGTAATAGTTCTTCTTCCTGATCTCAATATTGTTTGTAGAGAAAAGATAAGTAATATATTAAAATATGGGCCATATCCTGACAATAGGAGCAGCGGCTTTGTCGAAAGGCCAGAATCACCTTTATCACAGTACCAGTTAGCAGGAGAATACGAGTATGTAATACAAATACTCTTAGAGGATTTTGGTTTGCGCCTAGGGAGTCCATCCTCCGAAATACCCACTGACAAGCCCGTCTTCTTTGCCGAAAGACCACTTGAAAGGCCACTCACGGCTAATTTTATTGAAAGGCCAGAACCAACCTTTCATTCACTCCCATCTCGGGAAGAGGTGGAACTAGCACGGCTAGAACGCTTCGCAGGCCTGCCCCATGAGCGCCCCCCTAAGCTTCCACGCGCTATCCCCTCCGCGAAAGTAAATAAGTACACTTCTAAGGAGAAGGCCCCTTCAGCAGAAGATAGAAGAAAAAAGTATTACGAAGAAGGGAAGTTTTATGGAATACTAGAGAGTTCAACCCATGATAGGCGTATTCCTGACCATAATGAAGTACTAAGTAAAGTATTTAATGCTATAAGTAAAAACTCTAAGGGAGCCTACAACTTTAGGCTGGCTATTGTAAATGAAACCAATACAAAATTACTAGATTATTGGACTAAAGGAGACGGTACTATTAATCCGTCCAAATTTTCTACCTTTGGAGGATACTCAAAGTTCAATGAAGCCAAGGAAGCTGTTATTGTAGGAGACGTAGCTATGATAGATAACTACTTATTCGGTAGCTTGGATTTGGCTCCATCATACAAAAGTATTAATAAGCTAAGAGCGCAAAAGTCTTTAGCTGAGTCAGACTTAGAGAAAACTAATCTTCCTACAGAGTTTACTAGCCTTCTTCAGGCTGATATAAACGAAACTCAGCTTAGCCTAGATAAGATCGTACAAAAAATACCTCTTCATCCTTTGGATAAAATCATTGTTGGGGATGTAAGGTACAACAAGACAGTACGAGATATAGTTTTTCCTAGAAGAGAACAACTAGTTGGGGCTTTTGGGGATATCACAGAACTACCAGACGAGTTCGCGTACTCAGATAATCTATTTTCTGATGAGAAAAAGGAATATATCAAAAATGAAGCCATACCAGTGTTCCGATTCAATATACAGAACCCTAATGTCCTTTCTCTTAATCTAACTAAATCCAATATTTATTTAGATCAGTTGAGAATAGGATTTAGTAAAGGTGTAACTAGGAAATCTTCAGCAGTGGTGGAGGGTGTTTTACCTTTGGGCAAAGGATCTCTTCCTATTACAACCAGAGCCGCTGCAATAGCGTACCTAAAACTAAATGAGTTTCCTAAGGACAGACAAAAACTTATTCAGGACTTGATGACTAGATTGTCCCCCGAGCTTTCAGCAGAGGTTGGCGCAGAAAAAGAAGCAGATTTTATAGCTATGATTCTAGACAAATTAAAGGATCAAACCTATAAAGGGTACATAGAAATAGATCAAGTGCTCCCAGGCAACCCTAACGGCATTATGGCTGATTTGATGGAGGATATGTATAGAAAGACTTATACCGTAACCATGAAAACGCTTCCCACTTTTCACTTATCAAACATAGTAACGCACATCGGCCAGCCCTGTATTCTTCTAGCTCAAGATGCCAACATAACGCAAAGTAGAAAGGTTGAAAAAACTTTAATGAACACGTTCTATAGTGGTCTTTACGGTATATACGGATTCAAACATACTATAACGTCTAGATCTTCGCAATCGGAGTTCCGTTTGGTTAAAATACCAACGAAAGGAGTTTCTGATGAAAAATGAACAAATAATTTCTTTAGCAGAGGTAAGAGATACTTTTGATCCTTGGGGTACTGGGTCTTTTTTAGCTAGGATTGATTACCTAAATAACGAAGAAGTTAGAGTGAACTATGTAACTCCTTATGCTTCTAACGGAGAAGGAGCTTTTATAGCTATTCCAGAAGAAGGTACAGAAATTCTTGTATGCCGTCCTGTAGGATCTCAGGCTTGGTACTATATGGGATCCACTCTTTCACCTGAAGAAAACAAGGCAGAGGGAGCCAAGCTTTCTGATGCAAGCGTACCACCTCTAGATAGAGTTGATCCTAACATCTCCAGGGCAAGAGGTGTTCCTATGAAAATTGCTTTAAAGAGCAATGACGGAGCAGGCTTGACCATCTCTGAGGAGTACAACCCTGAGTTCATTAATAAAAAGGTAGAGCTAAACTCAACTGTAGGAAAGAAGGTTACCTTAAACGATAGCCCTGCTGTTGATTCTCTTATTCTTGATTCAGGTAACGGTAGTAAGATTACTATATCGAACGACCCTAAGAATGATCATCTCCCCTCCAGAGCTATCCAAATAGAAAGCGTAGGACCGCAGAAGTTCATTAACTCTGGATCCCAAACAGACGTTGTAGTAGGTGCAGATGGACGCGAACTACAACTACTCAATGGAGCTAACGGAGTACAGTGGGGAGACGGTGCAGAGTGTGGCAATGTTAATATCCAGAGCAAATGGAGAGACATTAATGTATATTCATGTGCAGAAAAGGGTAAGATATTTATCCAATGCCTAAACCAAGACGGTAGCGACCAAGTTATTCAAATAGAAACAAAAGGCACAGGCGGGGGTATTATTATAAAGACACGGGGAGACATTTCTCTAAACGCTGAGGGTAACCTTAACCTGAACGCAGGAGAAGGTATTAACATGAAAGCAGGAAGCAAGGTTAGTATCGACTGCGCCACACTAGACGTTAGATCAACAGGGGTAGCTAATATAGACGGCAGCGTTATTCATCTTGCTGGGGACCAATCTACTCCTACACCACCAGATACACCCTCTGTAGAAAGTACATACGGAGGCGAAGGGATCACTACATACTGATATGGCAAGCTTTGATCTAGAAACATTCTTAAAAGTACAAGGACAAACAGGTACTGGAGCAATTCAGGCACTGGGTATGTCCTTTGGTATGCCTAGCTGTATGCTCAATCTAGCCTCTGAAGCTATGAGCCTTCTCCCATCATCTGTCCTCTCAGACATGCAATCAAAGATTTCTGAGGGCAAAGCCAAAGCTAATGAGGTTACCAAAGAGGTGTTCAAGAAGCTAATGCTAAATACGGGCATTATCGAGTTTGATACAGAGAACGGAGTCTTTAAGTTTGGATCTGATACCTCCTGGCACGGTATTGACAGCGACGATAGCCAAACAAAGGATAACCTAGCTGGTCTATTAGGAGCCTTTCAATATGCAGCTTCTTTTGGAGCGCAGATCTATCAGAACTATACTGATATAAACAATGAGATAGAAGCAATACAAAACTGCTTACAGAAGTTCAATGATCTTCAATCCTTCCAGGCAGGAAACTCGGCAGACCAGAAGGCAACGCTAGATCCTGCTTCCTCCGAAGAGCTTTTCAATTCCATGTATGCAGGGGACAAAGCAAGGCTAGCCTCTGCCTCGGAGTTCATCTCTAACTGTAATAAAACTATAAAGGATATCAACGATATCTTTGCAGCCAGAGAAGCAGACCCTTCCCTTGAGCCAATCCTATTAGATAGCTCTGAGTTAGATGGCTTCTTAGACCAAACGACCTTCACAAGGGACTCCTTAGAAGATCCCGAAGTAGGAGCAGATGAGGCTGAGATCTTCAGGCTTACTTATGGACCCCCAACATCAGTTGCTGGTCAGTACGTCCTGACCTCAGACGGTCTGTACTACGATTCCCAGAGCGGGGGGTTGGATCCAGTGTACCTAGCTATTTCGGGAATAGTTCCTATAGGAGATCAGTGGAAGTACGACTACGATCCTAACCTAGGAGGTAAGGGCCAAGCGATCTCCATTAAGTCTTTAAACAAGTTCACGGACAACATCTTTGATCCCACAAGAATTGATGATAGCATTGGTTTGCAGAAGTACTACGATGAGGATCACTTTCTCTCGGTACTTAAGCAGCAGAGGGATAAGCTAACTTACGATTTATCTTCTGACCTTGTTACCTACCTTGCCGAGTTCGGAGAAGACTCCTCTATTGTTACTAACCAGCGCAATCTTATTATCTCAGAGATCGCTAACCATAATGATAAGATCAATAGAAGAAAGAAGCAGATTGAAGTAGCTATCAAAGTACCTCAGATATACGGAGACTCGATAGGCCCTATATTCGCTCCAGGCAAGGTTCCAATTAATGATTTCTCCTACCTAGAGGACTACAACTTAGAGGTAGACCTAGAGAAGCAGAATGCCCTAATCTTCAACCAAGCGGACGTTGTAGGTATTGTTCTTCCTTTGAATGCAAAATTTGTAAAGTCTCCTGCTAAACCTCCTTCCTTCTCCTTCGGACACTTACGAGTTCCTACTGTAGGAAAGGGAGGTATAATCTACTCTCCCTCCTCGACACAGGCTGGAACAGTATTGTCTTTAAATGATGAGATTGTAAACAAAGGCCTGTTCGCTATTTACAATATGTTAGAGAGTAATGTAGAGCTACCCTCTTCTACCAATTTCCAAGTAACAAACTGTGCCACAGAAGATAGATACAACAATGCTCAGCTTGTAGCAGCTTCCAAAAGATCAGTATTTGTTTCAGGCCTAGGTATTCCTTACTTAGAAGGTATTGTAAAGAATACAGGCATAGCCCCATCCGTAGCAGCTTCGGCTTTAGGTTCCTTTATGAAGCTTCCTGACACTAAGGAGTTTAGGGATCTTACTTACTCCTCCACAGGCTTTACTTTAGAGTGCTGGGCCTATGTCCCTAACATCATGGACGCTGGTGTGGGCTGGTTGAGTGCTACAGCGTCCTCTCTAACGAAGGTAATCTTAGGAAGCGAGAATGTAGGAGCCACCTCTGGTCTATTAGCCTTGGATCACACAGGGGCTATCAGAGACTTAGACTTCCTAGAGAATCAAAGAGGCGAGCAGTTTGTGAGAGGTATGGTTTGCGGGTTTAGTCGAGATAGAAGAATAACACAAGTATCCAGTAGCTTTAGTAACAACAATTACGACAACGATCCAGCATCTTCTCTTAGTTTCTTTATAGCACCTACACAATCTAGAGATCTGTCCTCTGCTTCTTGGATCAATAATGATGATTGTCAAGATTATGAGACGTTCCACAAGATGAAAGTGGATCTATCAGCTACAGGTTTCGGTAACGTGTCTTCACAGTTCGTTTTGATCGACATATCGTGTGATCCAAAAACAGACACTATTAAGATGTTTGCGGACGGCTCCTTAGTAGCAACCTCCTCCATCTCTGATGTTTTCGGAGTGGACCCACAAGTACCTCCAATGCTTCCTTCTTTCAAGAAGAATAATAGCTTCCAATACTCCTCTACCACGGTTGATGGTCCCACTGTCCTAAAACAAGGTCCCCTCCTTAACACATTCTACACTCCTTGGATCGTAGGGGGCGGATATACAGATGGTATGTATAGTTATGGTAACTTCCTAGGAGGGGATAGAGGGGGTATTACAAGTGGTCTTCGTGGACACTTGGGAAGCTTGAAATTTTACTCAAGAGCCCTAGATAATGGAGAAGTTCTAAAAAACTATAACGCCCAACAAGGCTTCTTTAAGAATATCTCAATCTAATGGCAGCAAATCAAACAGTAACTATTCATGGACAGATAGCTCCTAGGTATATGCAGCAACTGCCCGAAGCTCAAAGAAAAGAAGTATTTGGGTTGTCTTTCCCACTAGGATCGTCTAAGGGAGGGGGCTTCTTTGCCAAGCAGTCTGGCATTAGGATGATTAAAAACTCTGTTAAGCAATTACTCCTAACAGAAAAAGGTGAGAGACTGATGCTCCCTAACTTCGGATGCAACCTTAGAAAGTACCTCTTCCAGCCCTTAGATGAGCAATTGTTTGAGTCTATTAAAAGAGAGATTCAATACTCCTTCTCTAACTATATTGTAGGGGCTAAGATTGCTAAGATAGCGGTATTCCCGTCTGGAGAAGAGGGTTCATCAGGGGGCAACACTCTTAGCGTAGTCTTATCTTTAAAACTAGATACGGATGATTTACAAGTATTCGACGTTGAGGTAAATATATCATGAACTTTTCTGGAACAATTACATCAGACTTTATGAAATTAGCAGATGTTCCTCTTCTAAAGAGGCCTTCTCTAATCAATTTTGCTGCAACGGATTTCTCCACACTACGCCAGTCTCTCATAGCTTATGCCAAGGCAGTTTATCCAAACGATTATAAATATTTTGTAGAGTCTGATCTAGGGATGATGTTTATAGAGCTTGTTTCTTATATGGGATCTGTTATGTCCATGAAGGCTGACATGCTTGCTAATGAGAACTTCCTCGCTACAGCCAATCAACGCTCTAGTGTTAAGAAGCTTTTAGAGCTTATAGGTGTTAGAATGAAAGGCCCTCTTTCCGCCGCCGCTGATGCTAAAATAATTTCAGATATTGCAGTAACAGGTTTAATGAAGCTTACTCCTGCTCAAAGAGTAATTGAAACTGTTTCTCCTGAGGACGGAGGAGCCTTAACTTTTACTCTTTATAAGGTAGTTAATGGTTTAGTTGATCTTGTTAACCAATCGGGAGAGATCGAACTAATGCTAGCCGAGTCCGAAGCTGGTGGTGGGATAGTTTTTGAAAACGTAGTAATGCAAGAAGGGGCTTTGGTTCAGGATGCTGGCTCCTTCGCTGCCACAGAGGGAGTTAAGACTATCAAGTTAACTAACGGACCCGTAGTAGAAGGAAGCGTGCAGGTATTTACCACAGGCCCAAGTGCTGCAAAGAACGGAGCATTTACAGAAGTGCCTAGTGTTTTCTTTGCTTCTGGCTCCTCTGATAAAATCTTTGAAGTGGTATACGATGATGACTACAAAGCCACTATAGTATTCGGAGATGGAAGTGTTGGAGTCTCTCCTGATAGCACTTCTGATTATACTGCATTCTACAGAGTAGGTGGAGGCACTAGAGGAAACATTGGTAGAGATTCGATCAATGCTAGTCTAGTTACGACTACTAACAGTTTACCTAACACAGCAACAGTTACCAATACGTCCAAAGGTACAGGAGGGTCTAACGCAGAAACAATCGAACATGCCAAGAGATATGCTCCTCTAAACTTTAGACGCCAGGACCGATTAGTTACTTTAGAGGATTACTCAGTATACGCTAATACTTTTATTAGTACCTTTGGTACCGTAGGAAAAGCTACTGCTGCTACTAGGAAAGCTTACTCCTCAGCAAATGTTATTGATATCTACGTCCTAGAGAAAGCCTCGGACTTTCAATTACAAAGAGCTACTACGGCATTTAAAACACAGTTGCTAACTGGTATAAACGCTAAAAAGATGGCAACTGATGATATTGTAATTGTCGATGGTCTTATCAGAACCTTGGACTTGGTTACTACCATTCGTATTGACAGGGAGAATGAAGAGAACCAAGATCGAATCAAAGCTAAGGTAAGAGATAAGATACTCACCTATATGAATGTTGACAACAAAGAGTTCGGTGAGGACTTTAGAGTATCAGAGATAAATAGGCAGATCTTTGAGGTGGACGAGGTTCGTATTTCCACTATTGACAACGTAGGACAAGATATTACAATTGATTTCAATGAGATCATTCAATTAAACAATCTAACGATTAATGTAGAACTAATAGAGTAATGGGATTTAATAAGTATTCATCTGATCCGAGGAAGTACTTCAAGACTAACCTTATAGACCTCATTGAGCTAATTACTCCTGAGGTGTATAGGAGTGAGGATGTAACTCTTAGCGGTACAGAGATTAATCCTATCTCACAAGTAATTAACTCTCATCTACTTGTTGCTGATAACATTTCCTCTGTCCTTTCTTTATCAAGTGTAGCTAATTCCCAAACTAGCTCCTTAGGAACCATCAATGGTATTTCTCAGTACTTCGTTAAGCAGAACGAACTAACAAAGATCAACCCCTACCTTTTAGAAAGCAAGATACTTATCCCCCTGGGAACCTCTATTGCTAACTACGACACTAGTGCGGATTTTAATACTTACTTGTCGGCCACCTTGCTGCCGATGATAATCCCTTCTACTAGTACTCAGGTAGATCCTATACAAGCAAATATAACAACCCTATCGGCTTTAACTGGAGATGTAAATGCTAGTAGTGTTCATAACTACCTAGTAGATACTTTAGGGTGGTTCTACTTCCTAAACACTTCTGCTGATGGAGGACTCACCTACTCTCCTTCAAGTTTTGTTTTAGATTCCCTCAACTCCGTGTACCTAGGAAAAGATCTAGAAACCGTTGATGGGGTTAAAGGATTTACTGAGTATCTTTGGAGAAACTACACTGCTTGTTCTTTCGGAGGATACATCCCAGAGGACTTCGTATCAGGAACCGCAGACAGTATTGTAGATACTAGTGCAGGCCTTGTTGCAACGTATACTAGTGGCACACAAAGACTAGAAGCACTAAAGACAATGATTGATGTTGTCTATTCTCCTCTGTACATAGACCAGCAGGACTTTACAGTTAGAGACTCTTTTGATAGTTATATAGATTCTACTTTGTCCTTAGTAGATCGCACATCTAAAGGACCACACAGAAAGTTCTCTAACATCCTTGGCTTCTCTCTTACTGACATGCAGGATGAGATAGAGAACATAAGTCTAATCTATGATATAGAGAATGTAAAAGAAGAACACCTTCAGTACATTGCAGACCTAATAGGGTTTAGGCTAAGAGGAAACTCTTCTTCTAAGTGGAGACACCAGCTACGGTTGGCTTTAGATTTATACAAACAATCAGGTACTATTGCAGCAATTCAAGCAGCTATTAATGCTCTTATTGTTGATTCTGTTTTTGATGTGTCTGGTAGTGTTCAAGAGCTTTGGGAGTCCTACATCCCTCACTTAATTTGGTACTCTTTAGGAACAGAGTCTCCTTTATTTCACAATCTAAATACTTGGACTCCTGCCTTAGCAGCAGAAGCTGGGGTATTCTCTTACAGTACAAGTAGTTTAGAAGAAAACCTTAGGATAGTTACAGATTCAATCCTATTGGATATGTACAAAGAGTTCCCTGAGAACTTCTTATTCCACGGGGATAAGTTCCAAGTTCCTGAGCTTTTTGTTGTTGATAATGATGGGTGTGAGGTCGAAAGGTATACTATCGTAGGCGAGCCTGGAATGAAAGCTTTTCATGGTCACCTAGAAACTGATCCTGGGTTCCAAGCATACAAACAGGATGCTAAGCTTTTCGATGAGGGTAAAGCATTCGAAGCAGCTACAGGACACGGACCTTTAGGCTACGGTGTTTATATGGCAGGAGCGGACCACCCCAAAACAGGGGAGCGCCCAGTATACTTAAAGCCTTCTGGGTCTATTGAGTTTTTATTCAATTACAGAAACAGAAACAACTACCCAATGCCTCCTTTTGAGGAGATCAAGTACTATAGAGACTGTACTGTTACCGCAGACTTAGTAAAGTTTCTTGTGTCTCGTCTTAAATGCTTCAAAGTAGAAGATACCTTTGCCGATAGTGTTGGGGATTATGTGCTTAGCAGCGCAGTAACGGATGATACAAATATAGGATCTTTGAATGAGTTCTTAATGCTCTTTAGTTCCGTACAAGTTGCTCCTAATTTCAATAATGTAATGCTTAGCATTTCCGATTACGAGAAGAACCTTCTTAATCTTTGGAGTGGAAAGTCCTCACATCTCTTTATTGATTTTGATAATACAGATTTTGATTTTAATAAGACAACTCTAGAGGGAGATGGAAAGTATGCTCTGTACGAGGCTGCTAGAACAGCCCGTGAGTTTGCCCCTGCTCATGCTATTACTAGAGTAAACCTAAATGCCAGTGCGTCTGATGATTTCTCTATGTCTAGTACTAAGTATGAGTACCTCGGTTTTGACCATGATGATACCAGGGCTAGTTATACTTCTGCTTCGGTGTTAGGTAATTTTGAGTACAGCGGTGTACCAATGACATTTGATTCTGGTGGGGGAGATAACAACACAGATTCTAGCGGTGGTAGAAACGGGGCTAACACTTTTAAGAGAGCCAGTGTTGATGCTATCCTTGATCCTATGGTTTCCTCTACCGCTTCTGTAGCTTCTTTAGGGAGTGTAGCAAGGAGAGCTATGCGGAGACGTAACCTTAAGTACCTTCTCCCTCATGAAGGCTACTACGACAGGACAGGGTTTAATGGGCCTGTTAGTTATGATCCCTCTACACTTGAGAATTCCATGCCCTCCTCCTTAGGAGAATTAACTCTGGGTTACGTGGCCTCGGCAGGTAAGTTTTTCCCAATCGAAGATCATGTAAATCCTTCTGGAGTGTGGCATGAGTGTGAAAAACTCACTTCTACACGGCAGTTTTCAGGAGTGTATACTAGTGCTACTTTTCCTTATAGGGGCTTATCCGCTCTAGGCTCAAACAGTAAGATGTCTGAGGAGGCTTCTGCCACAGCTAGGTATATTGATAGAGGACAGGTTCCTACTCTTTACGCAACTATGCATAAGTTGTTTGAGGCTAAAGCCCTAGACTACGCTAACGAACAGATTAATATGAACCCAAGCTCTGTTGAAGAGGACGCCTATTGGAAGAACAACAGGCAAAGCTTTGCCAACGAAGCTATAGCTAGTGGTTTTGTCCTAAACTCTTTTGCGGATTATGAGAATTTTAGTTTTGGTACAGGCTTGCAGGAAACTCATAGGGATTACTGTAAATATTTTAGTAAGCATGTCCTTGGGTTGAATGAGGTTGAGAAGACTGGAGGAAATATATTCGCACAAGTCTTCGGTACTGGGTTATACAATTGTGATTTTGCACTAGCAGGCTCTGCTGTTGGTAATATGATCACCTCTAGCACTATAGGGGCTAGTGCAATTAATGCCTCTAACGTGTGGAACAGTACAGCTAATGGAACCTTCATCGCTAGTGATGCAGGCCAGTCAGTTATCCCCTTATCTGGCTCTTGGGTATCTGGTAATATTAATAACGCAGACTATAGGAATCCTCATATCCTTAGTGGGTTAGAGTTCTGTGATCTCTCTGGTGCTCCTTCTGGTAACCAGTTCACTATCTTTAAATTAGATCCATCCTTCCTTGTACCTGAGAAAGACAACTTCCTAATAAACAATACAGTAATAAAGTGTAAGTCTGTAGGAGGGTTACCTAGAATCAGGTTTGATCTTTCCTCTTACGGGGACAGAAGAAACTACTTTATCAAGGATCACAAGTTCAAGTTAGACATTAAATCTCTTGTGGCTGATGAGAATGAGCCCATCCTAGGAGGAGGCAAGATAGGAGTTTGGATTCACACCCAGCCTACTGACGGGTTTGTATGGTCATGGACACCTAAGCAGAAGTGGGAAATAACAGAAGAGTCCAGACTTTCTCTCCCCTTAGTGAAGGATAGTCTAGCTCATAAGTACACCTTTGATATAAAAACTCCTGATGTTTCTACCAAAGAGTACTGCTTAGGAAATACCTCCGATTCCTTCCAAGATATTAATGATACCTCTCTTAATAATATAAAGGATAAGTATTTTGAAAACTTTACGGTAGAGTTCGATACTAGGAACTTTACTATCAACAATAACTTTGAGTACTTGGATATTATTCCTATGAAGGATGATTTTTACAAGTTGAGGGAGCAAGTAAATAGAGACGATACTAATTACATTATTGAGATCTTTTTCCTCCCAAATAATAATTCACGTAAATATCTTCTTATAGACTCTATAGAATTCCAAGATGTTACTCAGAGAGAGAATGCTGCTATAGGAGCAGGACATGGAGTACAGACTAGCGGAATACCTTTACGCCCCTTTGTTAAAGAGGATAAACTTTACCTAGATAAAGACCAACTTAGAGATATTTTAAAGTTCTATAATGGATTAGCAGGACTAGGGACTGGGGTATACGCTACTAGCTTAGCCTCTAGAGACGCTACACTTACCTCAGGTACTTTAGAGGTTAGCGGAGGAAGTAGATTGAATTACAGAACTGCTCCTGATTGGACTGCTGGGTATGTAAAACAACCAAGTTACAATAATTATGAGAGCTTGGAGTTTGATAACTAATGAGAGGTGAAGTAGAAATTTGGAGAGGAGATACTTTAGTATCAAGAGAACCTAACATGCTTGTTGATGGTGCTGGTGAGCTATTGGCTGACATTATGACAGTCTCTCCTTCCTTATCTGGTATTACAGATACAGCTACCTCCTCTATATTAGATTCCTCTAACTACACTATCCAAGCTATTTCCTTCGGTACAGGTAAGGATGCCTTCTTATCTAATGCTCATGCATTAGACCAATATAAAGAAAACTACTTAGTTGATGAAGCTATCCCTTCCGTTACAGTCACGGCAGCAAACGCTCTACCTTCCATTGTTTGGTTATCCAGTATTGATGATTTAAGCGGGAATAATAATATTGTAGAGGGAAAATCTTATCATCCTGTGGTTGGGTTGCCTGTTCCTCCTGATCCTATGCTAACAGTTCTAGAAGAAGACACTTCTATCTCTTCTGTAGTAGGAGGAACGGCAGTAAGTTCCATATTTCCAGGCAACGGACAGTTAACTAATTTCATGCCTTCTGCTATATTAAGTGCTTTGATGGAGCCTACTGTTTTTTCAAGTACTACCTCTGCTGTTGCTGTAGGTATACTTATGGGGGCTTTTCCTGATGGAAGTAGTGGTTTGTTTGGAAATACAAACAGGCATTTTGTGTTTGTAGACGGCAACCCAACTGCTTTGTATTCTCCCCAATTTCGGGCTGGGGTGTTTAATGAAGTAAGCTCTATGGATGTCTCTGGGTTTGTAAATATGATAATGTCTAGTGTCCCAGACGCCTCTTACTCTATGTCTAGCACTTATAGTGGGCTCTGTATGTCGGCTAACTCTACTTTCGCTACTGATGGTATTGTGGAGTACAGTGTTACTTTGGCAGCAGGAGATGTAGGCTACGCTAATGCTTTTGGGGGAATATATCATTTAGGTCTTTGGGCTATTAATATTAAGCAATCTCTTCTAAACGGAAATACTCCACCCTTCTCGTTTAGTGTACTAAATAATCCTAGGAAATACAAACTTTTTGCCCGCAAAGGCTTATCCAAGAATCTATGTTACATAAATGATAATGGATCCATCTCAGGACAAAGACAATACACAGACTTAACAATTAAGTGGAGACTGCACTTCCTATGAAAAACTTTACAGAAGAATTGGGTATTAACGGACACCTAACCATCTCTAAGCGATATACAGATGGTCAGGAAGAAGTTGTATTCGATGACCACAACATAATTGTTTCAGGTATGGGTGTAGGCCTAACCTATATGTTTACAGGCTCAGGATCAAACTCTGTCCTAGACTACCAGATTGATAGGTTTCAAGTAGGCGTATCTGGTCCTCCCACAGGAGGGGCTACTAGTGCTATTTATGAGCTTTCTGGGTCTTTAACGTCTGTTGATGAATGGGGTGCTGGTAGTAACCTTTTCATTGATGTGAAAGATCAGTTAACAAATACTACCTTAACAGAGACTTATGCCGCTCTTATTCCTGCAAGTAAACGTACAAAGATAGGAGAAGCTTCTGTTAGATACACTTTGGTTGTAGATGAAGAAGCCTGTAATGGTTTAGAGAGAGACTCTCTTGATGCTAATATAAACGAGGTAGGATTGCTTATGAAGAATCCTACTGGAAATGCTGACGATAGGCCCATCCTAGTAGCATATAGAACCTTCTCTAATATCTACAAAACGAGCGACTTCAGCTTAATATTTAGGTGGACAATTAACTTCTAATGCCTTTTAACCAACACGATCACTACTCCACTAGCGGAAGCGTACAGCTATGGAACGCCTGGACACCATACGTTAGTAAACACGACACTTCCAGTTTCTATAACTGGGAGCAGGATAACCTTCCCCTATATGACCTAGAGGAAAGAACCTACGAGCTATGGGAGCAGGCAGGATACCCTACATCAGCAGTCCCAGGACTAGCTCTTACGGTATCTGCTGATACTCCAGCAGCAACGTTGTTGGCAGACAATACTATATTTACAGACCTTAGCTCTTGCATCGCATCCATCCCAAAGGTGGTTAGATTTCCCGTACTTGTAGAAGTAGGAAATTTTGGAGATCTAGGAAAGTTAGAGCTACATAATTTCCGAATCGAAGAGAGTGGGTCCATAGAGATTGTAAATCGTAACTTCGGCAGATCTATTAACCTATCCTCGGTGGCTAAAACCACCGTTTCTCCAGCATTAAACTCTTCTCATAATATTGTAAACCAACTAAGCTCTTTGGACCTAAGTAATGCTTTGACGGATACTTCTTGTGTTCACATTTCAACAAACGTATTGAGTGGTGGAGGGGATATCAGAGCGGCTAATAATTCTAATATTGCTATTTACCCTAAGCACATTCTAAGATCCGCTCCTCTTTCTGTTGGATTAGGGCAGACAATTATCCCAGCGGGAACAGCCGATAGGTTTGATTTTAGTCCTTATGAGGTTGCCGCAGATGCTCTTGATGCTTCCTTGCCCTCTCTAGACATTAGTGCTGTTAACCAAGCAGACGGTGATGCTCAAGTAACCAGAGATGATATTGCTGCTGACGAGAATATTGGAGGTAGCATTTACTTTAATAAATGCTCCAAGATTAGTGTTAAGAACTGCGATGGGCCAATCTTTGTTAGAAACTTCTTTGTTGATGGAGCTACTACGGGGAAGATAGCAGTCGAAATAACTAACTCTGATGTGCTACTAGAAAACTGCACAGCTACTAGAGCACAGGAAGCTGGGTTCAAGTTTAATAACTCTAAGATCGTTCTTTCTAGATTCGCAGCAGCATATAGAAACTACAATCTACTTACTACCACTACAAGAGAGGCAGAAAAGGGATACGGATTCCACGCTGTCAATAGTGAAGTAACTGTTAGCTCCCTTCCTGTAGCAATAGGAAGTACTGCTGTAGGGGATAACGGCGCATCAGGTGTAGACTGTGCTATTATTGCTTCTAGAAACTACGCAGGCTTCGTCCTAGACAACTCAAAGCTTACTGGTGGAATAAGAAGAACTCTTCCAACAGTTTCTTTAGAGGGAAGTATTATTAGTTCAGAACTAAATACTGGTTTCGGATTCTTACTTACTAACTCTCAAATAAAAGCCAAAGGGCTTTTAGATGTCTACGGAAACAGTGTTGGTATTCAGGCTGACAACTCTAAGGTAGTATTCGAGAACTTGTGTGCGGACGCTCATTCTAACGAAGCAATCAAGGCTAGGAACTCCTTGTTCATTTTTGATTCCCCAGCCTCTCCACAATCTGCTGGACAAAGCGACCGTAAACAGTTAGATATGTCCGCTAACGGGCAGCATATAAACCTACTCAGCAACAGTACCTTTACTGTTGAGAGAAAGAATAATATGCCTACTACTTATGGAAACTGTAAGTTCCAAACAGCCCATGGAGTAATTAAGTGGGGAGGAGTAAACAAGTTCTCTCTCCCAGCAATTTCGGTAGATGATGGTTCTAATCTAGATCTTATTCATGCTGACCTTAGGCTTGATGGACTTGATGAATCAGTTGTTGGGGTTCCTTGCTACGGTCGAGGAATTAGAGCTACTAATAATTCTAAAGTAAGCCTGTTTGGTACAGGGTCTGGCTGCACCTTTGTCTTCGGTCCTGCTGGTCTTACTTACCAACAAAAGATGGCAGGCCTATATGCTAACAACTCCTCTGAGATCAACTTACACGGCCCCACAGCTATTGGTCACTTCGGGGTTGATGTTTTAGCTGAGAATAATTCTACAATCAATATTGAACCTGCTCGCACTAGGGACTCCTTTGGTCTTGAGGTTAGTGCTTTTGACCTAAGCTCAGGAGGTAACCATACTTCGGTAGAGCTTCATTCAACAAGAGCTTGCCTAGTTGTTAATAAAAACTCTGTCCTTAACTTGGCTGATTTAGGATCATATGGTGCCAATTGGCCTAGGGCTGCTGTTGGTGTAGCTGCACTAGGACTTGGGGTTGATTATCCCACAAGTGTTTTCGATACAAGTACCTATACTGCTTCTGGTTCCCTTCAATTCTATCCTAACCCACAAGACGATACCGCAATAGGGGACCTAGACTTGGATAATATCACAGGAGCAATCACTATCCCTACGATCCCAGTATTCACAAGTCTTGTTGGAATTAACAGGTTCTTTAAAACATCTCAGATTATTGATACCGCAGGATCAGATGATCTAGGTAGTATTACTCAAGGGGGAACTTGTGTACGAGCAACCCAAGGCAGTGTGGTTAATGTTAGAGACGTTCACTTCCCTGCTGCAACAAACCTAAGTCCTCTTGATGGTTTTTATTATAATGCTAGCGGTAGTCAGTGTGACAGGTTTGGTATCTGGAACATAGCGGATACCTCTAGGCTAAACGCTTCTTACTTGTCCGTAAGCGGTATGCACCCAGGGGACACGCAATGGCACGGGCCTAGTGCTATTTGGCTTTCTGCTACGGACGCTATAGCTCATGGAGCACCTTCAGGAACCCCTGATACGGGATCACTAAGCGTTTTAGATGCTTTTGGAGCGGGAAGTTCTGTATGGCTTCCACCATCAGGTGTTGCTTTCAACTCTCCTTTTGGAAGATCTTATCCATTAGAGGCGGGTGCCTCTAATGCTAAGAAAGTTTTGCTATCTCAAGCTGGTATTCATGTAAGTGGAAACACTACTTATAAGTGGGGAGCCACAGAACATACTAGCGAGAACCAGGGAATATTTAGAATTTACTGGACGCCTAAAGCAAGTGCTAAGGTACTACAAAGTGACTTGAGTGGGTATAATCATGGGGCATGGCCGCACACTGGAAACTTTAGTGGAGTAGTAGGACCTGCATATCAAATCTTTGCTCAAGGATACAATTGCTCAGCACCTCTTTCCGCTATTATCCCAACTAGTCCTGCGGGAGAAATAAATGCAAGTGCTGCTTATCCTGATCTTCTAAAGTTAGTTGATTCTAATAGTGACGGTATTCTTGATACCTTAGATACTTATGGGTTCTACTACTGCTCAGAGATGCTTGAGGAGAATCCAACACAATGTATGTTAGAGGAATCAGCAGGAGATACTTTTGCGAATGCGAAGAATGCTAGTGTGGGTATGGCGGGCAGACCTAAAAAGGTAACTCTTTATAGGGCTAAATCAGATGCTAACAGAGACGCAGAGGCATATCCAGGGGACACTTCCGGTTCTGTTGGCTTTAAATCTGCTTCAATTTTCGATCTTTCGAGGGATAACTAATGGCTGAACGGACTTATCAAGATAGCAATTACAGGTTTACTGATCCTCCAAGGTTCTTTAAGGCTAACGACCCTTACTACTTTGAGGTAGATAACATTCCTCTTAAGCAGCTACAAGAGAACTGCTTGTGGCTTCGTGACCAAGTTCGTAAGGATACTAATACTCTTCTAGGTGTTAAAAGAAGTGACCTTGACGAATTACGCCCCTTTGCTTCTGGAGGAGATAGAGTACTCCGTGTAAAGCCAGGACGCTTCACTGCTAGGATAAACGATGCGGCTACTAAAGCTCCCCTAGCATACCTTCGTAAAGTTATGGGAGAAGCAGTAGGAGATGTAGATGCTTGGTCTACAGCCCTTCCCAACCCAGGAAACTTTGAGGATGGAAAGAACGCTATCCTACAGGCTGCTTTAGATACTTTTCAAACTCATGCGGCTGAATCCGCTATGGGTATGAACGGCTTAGCGGAACGAGCTTTCACTTGGCCTGTCCTAAACTCAGACACTCCTATCAATTTTACTGGAGTTAAGTTAGAAGAGGGGGTACTCAGCTATGCAGGGAACGACCTTATTAACATAAACTACCCTGGGGTAGGAGTACCGTACTCCCCTATGGTAATTTCCCAAGCCCTTCTTTGGGCTAAGTCTCAAGACTCAGCAGTAGACTCCTATATCCTTCCTAGCTTTGAAACTACAAACACTAACAATGGTTGGGCTAAGTTCCCAAGAACAGAGAATTACTTTATTAAGCGTTGGCGTGGTGTTTCCAGATTAGCAATTGTAGATGTAGATGATGAAATTACTATTGAAGTTCCTCAGTTTGATGCTGACGATTTTGCTTACACTAATTCCGCTGGCACTACTACTCCTGTTACTGGCGTAGAGAGTCGTATTGATTTAGTATTCATTTACAGTAAGCCTATTGATGCTAGTGCTACTACTATTCTTAAGCCAACAGGCAAAGAGGTAATCACCAAGCCCGCTTTGGGTATTGTAAGAGGAGCAGGAATCAAGACAAACTTCCAAGAAACCTCAGACTTTACCAAAGACTACATAAAAAACCTCAATGATGACCATGGCATTGCTGCTCACCCAGGAGATCAGATGAACACATCCATGGGTTTTCTTTCCACTTCTGCTAATGATATAGCAGAAACGGTAAAAGGAAGTTTCCCTGCTCCTGATGATATTCTTAACCTAGCTCCACTAATCTCAGAGAAGCTAGAGGATGATGCATACGAGCTTGTCGGACAGTCTATTCTTCCAGTAGCTTATGTGTGGGTACAGAGTGGTTCCCAGGTAGTCCTAAGCACAGATGTTATTGATATCAGACCTTTATTCCGTACTGCCGAATTGGCATACAACGAGAGAGCAGGTATCGGTGCAGCCTTCCCACAGCTATCCCTAGCTAACCCAGCAGTAGGCAAGGGTCAGATGGATTACGAGATCAAGAGAGCTTACGATGAGCTTGCTGGTCGTATTACTGTTCTTGATGGTGTTACATCGCAAGATGGTATTAACCAACTGGCTATGGGCTATGTCTTCGGAGGTTGGAACTTCGGCCCAGAAGGAGCTATGTATGATTTCTACCAAGCATCCTTTGCAGATGATGGTAGTACTGATACTAATGCCGATGCGTATATCAAGCAGCACATTCGATCTAAGTATGGTATTGGCAGCGCAGGAGCTTCCATCAATGTTCCAACCTACCCAGACTGGGATTTAGCTCAGTGGTGTATTCAGCAGGATATTGATTCGAAAGGGCTTTATCCTAATGATTACATCAATACCTTTATCTCCGCTCAAACAACAGTTGGAAGCGATCCTAGCATTGTAGGAGGAAGCTATAACCAATTAGTTAATACTGACGGAACTACTACGGGTGGGGGTGATCCTACTAGGCTTCAGAACTTTACTAATGTAAATATTGATAAGTACCTAACAGGAAGTCCTCTTGGAATGATAAACTTCCACTATGTATCTAAGAAGATTAAATTTGATAGGACCACACACCCAGACCTAGCTGACTACAAAGTAGATGTTAGTTTGGTTAACTGTATAGGAGGTACTCTAGCAGGTTCTCATGGTCATCACTCAGAACTAGATACAGGAAGCTATGCTGGTCACTGGGTAGAGAAGGGATTTGATGAGTTTACTATCTACGTTGCGTTTGTAGCAAATGATAATAATAATGTTCTTGGGAATGCAGTGCCTTTCCCAGCACCTCACTCAGTAACGAATGTTCCTGGCAAAGTATCTACTGCTGCAAACCCTCTAACCGTATCGCAGAGGGATGGAGAAAGATTTAGTGGCTTTGTCGTTCCTGTAGGAGATATCCTCTACTCTAACACAGAGCCTATTGCCGCAGGAAACGGTAGGGGGTATGTTGGTAACCCTCGTATGGCAAAATGTACATACCCAACCGTTATGTGGTCCCTCACAGGAATCTATCTTTCAGATGCTCCTTACCTCTACGGTAACCTAAACGGTACTAACCCAACTATCACGCTTAAGAATTAAATGGCCGAGAATCCCACATTCGGTTGCGGGACTTTTCTCCCTGGATTTGGTCCCGGCAACTTTCCTGAATTTGATGGCGGGGGAACTATTGATAGCGGAGGAGGTGATCCTGGGCCTGGGCCTAGTATACCTCCTTTAGAGCCATCTCCCCCTGAAGTACCCACAGGACCAGTGCAGCCTGGACCTAGCACTCCTGGTCCTGTGCCCCCTCCAGGCAATCCCCCACCACCCGCAGTAGTCCCAGGCACAGGAGGAGGACCCGCAGGACAGCCAGGAGGAGGTCCTCAGGCCCCTAGACCAACTTCCCCTGGCCCACCTTCCCCAGCAGCCCCAGGTGGGGGAGGAGGAGGCGGAGGCGGCGGAACCCTAGTAACATACTGGAAGTGCTCAGGCTTCCCTGATTATAAGTGTACTTCTTTTACACAAGATATAACCGTTCCCCCTGGAGGGGGTGCTTATAGGACCCAGGCAGACTGTGAAAATAACTGTAATAGGCCCCCCCCAGAAAGCCCAAACGATGATATCCCAGGACCAGCCCCAGGAGGAGGAGGTGGAGGAATTCCCGTTGGACCTCAAAACCCCTTCCCTGGAGGAGGTACCGTAACCCCTGGGGGTGGAGACGTTTTCGGTGGGAACGTAGGAACGTTTGAAGATAACCTAGCCCCAAATCCAGGGGAAGGCTTACTTGATCCAGGCGACAATGATTTAGGAGGTAATGTAGGAACTCTAGCAGATACTTTAACTCCTAGTATAGGAGGAGGTTTAATTGAACCTTCTACTCCTCCTATAGGAAATGGGAACGTAGGTACGAATGTAGATTCTTTAGTTAATGCAGCAATGGAAACAGGAGAAATTGATCTAAACGATCCTACTATCATAGGAACTTTATTAGAAGAAAATCCTATGGGACTAGAGGATGCAGACCTTGCCTTTGATTTAACTCCTCCTGCTCCTACCATAGCTAGGAATACTTCCAGACACACTGAGCTATTTAACAAGGAGATTGACAGTAATATAGAGTATGTTTTGTCTAACCAAGATAATACAGGAAATTGGAATAGTAACTACACAGCAGGGGTAACCCCTGATTCCTTGTACAGAAGCTTGAAGCCAGAAGTAAGGACTCTCCTAGAGGAGATAAGAAACTACGACGGTACTCCTTTAAATAAGAATCAAATATTCTCTATGATTGGTTCTAGAGTTTTGGATGGAACTTTAGATGCTATTCCTCTACGCCTACTTAGAACCTTAGCAGAAGACAGTAAGAGTAGGGAACCAGTTCTTATTAAACGAAGTGTGCATGATAAGGTTAACGAAATTGCAGCAGTGTCTTTAATTGAGCGGGATATGTTCAGCTTAGATGTCTCCAACGCTAAGGGTAACATGCAGAATATTCTTCCTAACTGGAAGACTCTAGCCTCTGACACAGACAAGAGGATTGATTGTAAGATTGACGGAGAGATACGACAGTTCTACCTTAACGATGATGATACTTTCATTGAGAGAAGTTCCCTTTCTATTCACGACGGAGATTGTTTCAAGGTGAAGAGAGGGGATAAGACTTACGATCTTTTTGTTAAGTCTGAGAAGGATCACGCATTCCTAATCCCAGAGAGGACAAGGCAAAAAGCTATCAACCTCCTAGGGGGGGACTCAGGGAGAACACTGGAGGTTAGCGCAAGTATCCTATCGAACATAGAGTTCAACTACTCTTTAACTGCTACCAGACAACCGTACTACATGCTTAGTTGTGTACTAAGCTCTATTACAACCAAACCAAGCCCTACTGGATCCTTCTTACTTAAAGATACTACGGCAAGATACGAGCTTGCAGACACCGTTACTGATGCTGGTCTTGCAGAAGTGAACGCTTATATAAAATACAAAGCAAATAACAGGGTATTCCTCTTGGATGATGAGGATATTATTCTGGATTATATAGAGGATACCTCCTCTCTTACTATGAAGCAGACAGACATTCTGTTTGATTCCCCTAAGGTAAACAAAACAATACCTCTCCTAACTAGGCAAATCCCTTGGTACATAATAGTATATCCCACTAACAGAAGCGATCTAAACGTCTTCAATAGTAAGTCTCAGATCGTGTCTATGGAGACTTCTGGCACAGTGATCAGACAGCTAAGGTGTAGGACTAGTATAGTTCCAAACCTAAATAAAGAACAAACAAACAAATTTGTACGTTTGCAAACCAATGGAAGGGATGGAACAGACGTTTGGGGGAACCCTAATACCCAAGCTAGGATTACTCAAATCACCCCTGGGGATAAGATATTCACTACAGGATATAGGGAAGGTAATGATTTAGTCTCAGCCTCCACCTTTACCCCAGCTAGAAAGAAGACAGGCTTACGGTTGTTGAAAGAGATTATCACTGAGATGGATGATAACTACCTCCTAGGTTTTAACGGTATTGGAAAATCAGTTACAGAGCATGATGTGTTTAGTAGGTTATACTTTCATCAGTTCAATAGACTACTTGGTTTAGAGAATTTCCCCCTCATAAGGGACTCTATTAGAAATGGTATTTTTAGCGATGTAAAGGTGGTACCTCCTATTAAAAGTGCAGACAAAAGGATCAACTTCTTCAAGTCTCTACTAGTGCAGAGAAAGGCTAAAGCTGCTGCAACAACTGACACCTTCCAACCCATCAAGTCCCTCAACACAGGAGAGCAGGTTGTGCCTCCAACGACCACAGAACCCCCAACAAAGCGTTCTACTCCACGCTAGGTCATTTTTCAAAATAAAACTAGAGATTATATGCAACTAAGCTAAATATGTGTAGAGATGAAAATCTTAACCAAAATTGGATAATACAATGGATCACATTAAATTAACGGACGAGCTTCGCAACCAGCTACTAGAATCAGCAGCATGGGGCAAAGTAGGCATCACTCCAGTAGAGCGAGTTGATGAGGCTACCTCGGAGGTAGTTGAGAAAGAAGAAGAAGCTCCAGCCGTAGAGGCTGAAGAAGATACTATCGAGGAAGCACACGTATGCCCTCTTTGCACTTCTGAGCTTTCAGAGGCTATCGAAGAAGATCGTATTCTAGAGCACCTTGAAGTAGTTGTCGGTCTTGTAGATCGTCTCTCTCAGCTTGATGAGAGCGAAGAGGATGTTGATGCTGTCATAGACGCAACTATTAAAGAAATCCTTCTTCAAGATGTAACTGAAGAAGAGTAATGGATAGCATAGGCGATTTCGCAGAGAAGCTAATTCTTGAGAGTGTTGCCGATGTTAAGCAAGGGAAAGCTCTACCCCCTAATTCAAAGGGATCTGGGTTAGCTCCTGCTGGCATTGATATCTCCGAGACTAGGGTTCCTGATTCTTTTATGAAGTCTCTTCTAGGGGAGAGCTTCCACTCACAGGAAGAGCCAGCAGATGAAGCTATGCCAGAAGTAGTCTGGACGGATGATAAGCTGGAAGAGAAGCCTTCTTTAGAAACTCTAACAGAGAGTACAGCCCAACAGCTTGTACCTTTGCTAGAGGAAGTACGGAATCTCCTTAAAGAGATGACGGCAGCTACTACTGGCACAGGGCACATTGGATGTAACCTAGCTGGTCCTGAGCAATCTAACCCCTCACCAGAGGCTACTTATAAGAAACCTAAAAATAGCAAAAAAGAAAAGCGAAAAGATTCTATTAGAGCTAGACTTGTTTCAAGACGCAAATGAAATTTACTGACCTACTAACCACACTTTCCGAAGGCAAAGAAGAGCCTAAGGAAAAGAAGAAAGCATTCAAAGGAAGAGTTAAGACTTACGATAGTATTAAGTCTGCTCTCTCTGATGGGGCTTATGGTAGTATGTTTACAACTAAAGCTGCTGGTAGGATATACGTTGTATCTAAAGGTAAGTGGGGCAAGAAGAGTGGTAGAGGAAAGATCGCTAAAGGCTTCACGCCTGGAAGTGCTACCCCCTCCGCTAAGTTTCCTAGCGTTAAGAAGCACGCTGCACGTACTCTCCTAAGGTACGGCAAAGGCTCAGACAAGTTAGCTCAGAAGTACGGTAGTAGATCCATCAAGAAGGAACGCGGTATTGGTGGCAAGGACGGAAGAGAAGATAAGAAGGATAAATAATATGCAATTACTCCAAGATGTTTTTATAATTGAGAACCTACAGATTATTTCTGAAAGTAAAGGTAAAGGCCCAACTAAGATTAAGGGCGTCTTTGGTCGTTGTAATGAGAAGAACAACAACGGTAGAATCTACCCACGTAATGTTCTAGAAGGACAGCTAAAGCAGGTTCAGCCTTTGATTGCAGAGCGCAGACTGTGCGGAGAACTCGACCACCCCCAGAACGACACTGTAAAGCTCTCTAACGCTTCCCACCTAATCACAACTTTAGACCTAGTAGGCAACGATTATATTGGAGAAGCAGAACTCCTGAACACTCCTGCTGGTCTTACAGCTAAAGCTCTTGTAGAAGGTGGAGTTAAGATTGGTATTTCAAGCAGAGGCATGGGAACTCTTTCAGAAGATTCTGAAGGAAACAAGATCGTCAACGAAGACTACAAGCTAGTTACCTTCGACCTAGTTGCAGATCCATCAACTAGAGGAGCTTTCCCAGGCATGTGTGAGTCTACAGAAAACCAGTTTGTTAGAGAGTCTCAGAGCAAGCTTAAGAAAGAGGGTAACCTAGTTACCATGCTACAGTCTAAACTTCGTGAAGCATATCAGCCTTGGATTGAGGAGGTTAAGAAGCCTGAGAAGCCTGAGAAGCCTGAGAAGCCTGAGAAGCCTGAGAAGCCTGAGAAGCCTAAGAAGCCTGAGAAGAAGAAGAAGAAGAGGCCCTCGAATCAAATGATGCGCTATGTTCAAGATTCTTATATCCCAATAGCACATGCTCTTGCTTCTATTCTTAGAGAAGATATTAGTAGTGAGTTAGATTCCCAAAAAAAGGATAAAGAAAATAGGGACCTTGCTAAAGAACTAATATCTAGGCAACCTAGTGGTAGCGGCAAAAGTGGTCCTGGCTTTAGGGATCGTTTGAGGATAAAAGCAGGTAAAAGGGCAGAAGCTGTGGGCGATGTTCAGGCATCTCGAATCAGAGCAAGGGGCGAAGCTGGAGGCGATGTAGGTTTAAGAGCTAAACTTGGCGCTGGAGGCCCAGGGTCAGCAGACTATTCCGATAAGAGTAAGGCTATGCTCCAAAAGAAGGCTGATGCCCTTAAACCTAAAGACTCTAAAAGGACAGTAGCGGGTAGAAAACCAGGCGAAACTAGAACCGTAGAGCTTCAGGCCGATAGGAATAAATTAGCCAAACAGCTTAAAGCAAGACTGACTAAGGCAAGAAAAAATAACCCAAACGACGATAAAGCTAAAAGGAAAAAATACATAGGGGGAGCTAGAGGAGCCGCAACCCAAAGTAAAGATAGATTTAAGAAAGAACACGGGACTCACGAGGCTGTTGCCTACAAGAGAATTGGTAACATAATCGCTGAGATGCTTAATGTAAAGTAAGCCTTAGTTTAAACATACATTTTTTAAATAAAAATAAAAATTTATTCTGAGGGTTATAGATATTGTAACCTAGGAGACGTATACGTATGGATAATTTAAAGGATATTGCAAATATTCTTCCCGAAGGACTTGATGAATCCACTGTCGAAACTATTTTCGAACTGGTGGATTCTACTATTAATGAACAAGTCTCTGAGAAGATCGGTCTTTTGGAGGCTAAGGTTAATGCCTATTTACGCACCAAGGTTGACCAACTAAAAGAACAAGCTTTAACAGAGCTATCAGAAGAGAACGAGGTTTTTAGGAACGCTCGTCTTTTTGAATCAGTCCGAACTCTGATGACCTTAGAGCTTACTGGTGCAGATGAAGACTCTGCTGTTTCTGAGATCGCTACCTCTCATGGAGAACTCCAAGAAGAGTTCGATACTATCTCTGAGCAAGTAGGCTTACTAGCTATAGAGAATGAAAAACTACAAAGCACAATTAAAGTTCTAAGTAGCAAAGCTTCTATTCAAGAAGAAACTACTAAGGAACTAGAAGATCAAAAAGAGCAGCTTATTGAAGAAGTTGCTAATTTGGAAGCTGTTAATGAGGAGAAATTTGTCTCCTCAGAACAAGCACTAGTTATCTCTCTAGCAGATAAAGAGATAAACGAGGAACAAGCTCCCTTTCAGAATGAGTTCCTTAACAATGAGGTCATGAGATTCATGCCCTCCTCCCAGAATTAATCTTTAAGGATTTATTATTATGGAATTTATGCATCAAACAGATGAAAAATTAGTCCAGAGGTGGGAGCCTGTCCTTGAGGGCATCGACAATGACTATGTTCGGCGCGTAACAGCGCAATTGCTTGAGAACCAAGCAAAATCCATTGTTGAAGAGAAATCAAGAAACCTTGATGAAGCTATCTCCGCTGCTGCCACCACAACTGGTCAGCTTGGTACCTTCCAAAAGTTTGCTTTCCCTCTCGTTCGTCGGGTTTACCCAAAACTTCTAGCCCACTCCCTTTGCGGAGTGCAGCCTATGCAGGGTCCTGTCTCACAGGTCTTCTACCTAGGTAACTCTAGAGCCAGAAATGGTGGTGCTGGTACTGGTGATATCCAAGCTGTTTACAGTAAGTTCAACCTTACCTACCAAGGTAATGTTGCACAGCGTGTTGGTTCATTGGAGACTGGTCTTGCTGCTGGTGTTGGGGGATCACTTACTACTGCGGGCGGAGGCCAGTTCGGAACTTCTGGTCCTGGTCTTGACGGTGATGATGCCCAGAGTGGCTTCGACCTCTCCAATGTCTTGGCTGGTTCAGGTACTTCAATTCAAGGTGCAGGTGCTGGTTCTGGTACCATGGGTGGTCAAATTGGTGCATGGCCCAACACAAGTTCAGTAATGGGTTATCAGCTTTCGGCTGGTGAGCGTCTAACAGGAACGGGCATCCCAGAGATGACCTTCCATATCGAGCAAGAGGCAGTTGTTGCCAACACTCGTAAGATGCGTGCTCTTTGGACTCTTGAGGCTTCTCAAGATCTTAAAGCATACCATAACCTTGATCTTGAGCGCGAACTTACTGATCTTCTTTCGAAGGAACTTCAACTTGAGATCGACCGTGAACTCATTGAAGATCTTCGCATGATTGGTTATGGTTTCCGTGGACGAAACATGGGTGGAGTTAATCAAAACCTTATGGACAGTAGCTACATTAACATGGGTGGTAGCCCAGGTATCGTTGATTCTGCTAGCGCAGGAACCTTTATCCCAGCACAGTTTACTTATGATTTTAATGGTGCTCAAGGCACAGGAACTTCGACTGAGATGCCAGGAGATGGTTCTGGTGTAGGCTCTAACGTCTTTGTTATTGATTTTGGAATGGAGGACGGTTTGGCTCCTCGTCACGTTGGCGAGGTATACGCTAACCTACTTGCCTTGATTAACCTTGCTTCGCAAGATATCTACCGCACAACTATGCGCGGTCCAGGCAACTGGCTACTAACTTCTCCTCTTATGGCTTCTCTTCTTGAGAGTGCTACTAAGCTTGAAGGTGGTATTCAGAGTGGAGATGGTCCTACCAACTTCGGTAAGAACTCCATTGAATACAAAGGTAAGTTTATGGGTCGTTATGACCTCTACGTAGATCCAATGTACCCACAAGATGAAATTCTTATGGGTTATAAAGGTTCCAACGCTATGGATTCTGGGTTCATTTATGCACCCTACATCCCACTACAGCAGTTGCCAACCATTGTGGATCCAGAGTCCTTCCAACCAAGGAAGGGTATCCTTACTCGTTATGGTAAGGTACAGATTGAGCCATACAGTAGATTCTACAGAGTAATCCGCGTGATTGGCCCAACATCTAACTACCTATTCAGCCCGTTCTCTCGTAACACTACGGTCAGCGGTGTTTCTGTTTCCTAGTAGTTAGTAATTACTTAATACAAGAGGGCTAGAGGTTTTTTTCCTCTAGCCCTCTTTTCAGTCCTATATACTATGGAGCATAATGTATAAGTATAGAAGCAAATGTAGATGGAATATGCTTCTTCATATAGATGAAGAAGTTGTAGAAATAAGACCTTCAGAATTATTTGAATCTAAAAGCTTAGTTAGCTCTAGATACTTAGAGCTTCTTAAGGAACCTAAGGAAAGAAAGCTCAAGGGGAAAGAAAAACTCCCTAACCCCCCTAAAAAAGAGGAACCTACTAATGCCAGGACCAGCAGCCCCTAGAGTTGACCCTATTTTATTAGGGTATGGAGATACCTTTGGAACATATGCGGGTACGCATTTAGGGGACACTGATATCTACAACACAGCAATAGATAGTTCTAAGCTTAATACTAATCTACTTGATAGTGGTGTAGAGTTAAACCCTCTTGAGCAAACTGTTAGAGATTACATTCTCGGCAGGTTAGGACATCCTGTAGTTCGCGTAGAACTAACAGATTTTCAAATTAAGATAGCAATAGATGAGGCTATTTCTAATCTTGATTATCATGCTCCCTTTGGTTGCACACAAGTAGCAACCTTCGCTACCTTAGCAGGAGTAAACGCTTATGTCCTACCAAGACATATCGCCTACAACCTCTCTTATGTGGCCTATAAGAAGTCCTTACTAAGCATTCAGAACATGGCTGGAACACTAGAGTACGATTTCTTTATCAAGTACTTCCAAGACAACTTCCTCTTTAGTAACTTCTCTATCTCAGATTACTACCTTCTCCAAACACATATGGAAACCATGAGGAAAGTCCTAAGCCAGGAGGGGACCTTTGATCTTATTAACGGTAACGTACTTCAAGTGTATCCGACTCCTGTAAGAACTGGTGAGCCTGTTATCGTTATTTATAGGGCTTTAGATTCCTATACAATGCACCCTTATTACAAGAACTGGATCCAACGATATGCTTTAGCTGTTGCTAAAGGTATCCTTGGGGAGATTAGAGGTAAGTATAAATCTCTACCATCCCCAGGAGGTGGTGCTGTTCTGAATGGTCCTGAGCTTACTGCTCAGAGTACCGAAGAGAAAGAAAAGCTCAAAGAAGAGCTTCTACTTGAGATTGAAGAGCCTCCGGCCTTCACACTATTTTAATATTATGAAAACAGAACAAGAAAGAATTGACGAGATTGCCCCTATTATTGCTGGGCTAGCTAAGGTAGGTTCAGTCGCTGCTAGGGGCTTGGCTGTTGCTGGTAGAGGTGCCGTAGGGGCTGCGAAGGCTGGAGGTAGGGGCTTGTCTGCTGCTGGTAAAGGTGCCGTACAAGGATCTAAGGCTGTCGGTAGAGGGGTTAAGAAGAAGGCAACAGATATGGCAATAGATAAGGGAACAGATATGGCAACAGATAAGGTAACAAATATGATTAACAATAAGCGCAATAAGGTCAGCTTGACTACTACTGACGAAGACGAAGTATCAGAAGCTTTTTCCTTTTATCGTAGACTAGGAAAAACTATCTATGAAAATGCTGGTCTACCAACTGGGCCTATAGCTAAACACTATACTGGTGTAAAAAGGAAAAACATTGGAGATGGTAAAGTTAAGAGGGACGTTACTAAGGCAGTTAATAAAATAGAGAAAAGGATACGTACAAAGGTTGGGCCTGGGGCAGATACTCCCAATTTAGTGGCTCAGGCACAGAAGACAAATAGAGCAAGGAATAAGAACAGGAAGGTAGGCCTAGGACCAGAGAATCCAAACGATAGGAAAGCGGATTTCAGGGCCGATAAGGAAAGAAGGGCGGCTCCTGGGGATAGGTAAATGGCAAAGAAGAACTACAAAGCTACGACTAAACCTCCCGAACTTAGAGATATTGACGGGGATGGAGATAGTCTATTAAATCTTTTCGATCAGGAGAATGCTGATATTAATCTATTTAACCTAGTAGATGACGAATTGATTAAGCTTGCTGGTTCTAAGTTTCATTTCTATAAGTACCTTCAATCACAAGAGTACGATCCTGTGTACATGGAGTCTAGGAACAAGCCTATCTCTAATACCCCCATTACAGTACATGGGCACTACGATCCTATCTCCATGAGCGAAGAGCTTACACAGTTCGGTATTGAATTAACTAACGATCAGTTGTTCACGTTCAATAAGAGTTATATTGAAAGGAAGCTAGGTCGCCCAGTAATGCCTGGGGATATACTCAAACCTTTCTTTCAGGATCAGAAGTATGAGATCTTTGAGGTAGTTGAGGATGGCTTTGAGTCTTATGGTGTTTACCACCTAGTATGCTCTGCTAAACTTCTTCGTGATGCTCCTGATACGCAGGATACAAACCTTACTCAGATAAGTGATGACCTTGGTGGTTATACAGGGATAGGAGATAATTAAATGCCAAAACGAAGAGATAAAGAATTTGTAACTATTAGGAAAGATGGAAAGCTAGTTACCGTTCCTGTTGCAGACGCTAATGTAACAACTACTCCTGTTACTGCTAACACAAGAACAGTTCCAGCGGCTAAGGTGGGGGAGGACCCTTTAGCCTATGCTAAAAAATTAAATCTAATTAGGAGAAGGGAAAAGAGAGAGGACGAAATACAGTATGCTGCTCAAAGCTCAGGGGGAATACAGCCTCCCTCAGATTGTTGGAGGAGCCCAGACTCTATAACTGAATCAGTTATGGATCTTATAAGAGAGGCCTCTAATTATCCTTCTCCTCCAAAGAAAACTTGTCCCCCTGGCTTCGTTCTAGATGCAGCATGTGAGGCTGCGGCAAGAGCAGCTTGGATTCTTTGTCTGCTATCAGCGCAAAATGGTTTAGCTGCTGATTTAGATAGTGCTATGTTTAAATACTTTAGTCCTCTTTATATGGAGGCAGGGAGACGACTTACTACCGCACAGGGAATATGTGATAGCACGCACCAGAACCTACACCGAAGGAGGCAATGTTATCTACAAGCATTTGAAATGTATTGTAATATGGATGGGCGTAAAGAAGCAAATGATGAGTTTGAAAACGATCTTATTGGAGCTATGACCGACTTTTATAATAAAATGCTAATCTGTGATAATACTTATAGAAATACTGATTGCTGTGTGGCTACAGATAACTAACCATGCCTTTTGAATATTACATAAGCAACGAGCTAGACACCTCTTCTTTTGAGAGTAGGAACAGGTATTTTCCTACTAGAGAAGGTGATATCAAAAAGAAGATAGCTAAGATGACAAAGGCTAAGCACAATATATCCTTTGTCTACAAGGAATCTTTAAGAGCTATGATCGCATCTTTTAACGATGTAGGTTATATTGATTCCGAAGAGAAGTTCAATGACATAAAATGTATATACGCTAACGCAGAACGTAGTGTAGCCAAGCTCTTCCAAGAGAATAATATCATACTTCCTATCCTCTCAGTATCCCAGACAATATCAGAGGACGATACAGAACGACAGAGATCAGAGAGTATCCTTGTGCATGAGAAGTACTGGGATGAGAGTAAGCATAGAGCTATTAGAGTCCTTAGCTTTGCTCCTAAAGCAGTAAACATTACCTATCAGTTAAATGTATGGTCTAAGTATGCTTCTGATATGGATCAAATAGCAGAACAAGTTAGACTAAAATTTAATCCAGAAATGAATGTACCAACAAGCTTCTCTACCTTAGCAAAAGCATACATAACAAGTGAAGAAGATGCTGGTCAAGTTACAGCTACTGACAAAGAAGATAGGATTTTGAAGAAGACATTTAATATAGTATTCAGAACCTACATTCCTAACCCTAAATTTCTAGTAACTTCTACAGGGGAAATAGAAGAACTTAAGGAAGAATAACTCCAATGGCACAACGTAGAGATCGTTATTATAAGAAAGTTAGAAAAGAAGGTCGTATTGTTACTGTACGAGATACCGGAGTTCCAACTCAAAATATTATTGGAGGAGTAGAAAAGCCAGGACCTACCAACACTGGACCTGGGGCTATTGTTATAGGACATACACCAGTAGAGAAGACTGATATTACTTTTATCTCTCAAGAAAATCACCCCTTATGGAATGGAACACGTATAAAAACAACAGCAGATAATCAAATTATAGAAAATGTTATTGCTACTTCTTATATAGAAATCAGGCATAGTAATTGTACTATAAAGAAGTGTGATCTACGTAGCATATTAATTAAAGGTACGGAAGCTCAAAAAGCCAATAACATATTGATTGAAGATTGTTGGATTGATGCAGCATTTTCTAATTCTCAATGTGTTAATATACCTTCTGCCAATACTTTACACTCCTCCACGGAGATTCGTTTTTGTGAAATGCTTAATCCTATTAGCCAGCATATTATATGTAATGGGGGTGTAGAAGAGGGGACTAGAAATCATTGGCACCATAATAATATGCATGATGCTGGTGCTGATTCTATGCTTAGTCTTATGAGGTCTGAGATAAATAATAACTGGATTCATCACAACGGTCGCGGGATACACTCTCATTGTGATGCACTTCAGATTAGAAATCTAGGTAGGGATGTTAATTTTCACCATAACTTTTGTGATATGCCCCATCCTAATCACCCTGGCACGCATACTCCTGCGGTAGATCCACTATCAGTCCCTAAGGGAGGTGTTACAGGAAATTTACAAACTCCGAATCTAGCTCCTATGGGATCTATACAAGGAGGCAGTTATCCATGGGCTGTTAATGGTAATGTAACAGGGGAAACCGTAATGCTTAATGGATCACCTGTGCTTGCGGGGGCTGGTAGGTGGACGCAATCTTTAGAAGGGTTTGGGCCAAACCCCCCTCCAAAAAACCCAAGCGACCCAAATCCTGTTTGGCCTAATGATTATAACAATCTTGGACCCGAAGCTCCTTATGATACCTTAGCTGCAATAGCAGGAGCCGCTACACATACTGCTCCTTACACTTTAGGAGGTAGCTGGATTTATAAATCTAATGCTGCTGTAATTATTCAATCTAGTAATGATACCCACGGAATAGATGGAGGACCTGAAGGTCTTCGTATTGATAACAATTGGATGAACGGTGGTAATAATATTGTATACGTTGAAAGAAAGAATGCCTCTTATCCTTTCCCTCAAAATTGTTTTGTTAGAGATAATATATTTGGTGATTTATATGCGTTTGGTCCTATCTCTCTTGACCAAGGAGGAGCTAATCCTACTGTAGTTACAGGAAATAGGTGGTGCGGTATAGAAGATACAGATATGTATGCTACTGTATTCGACGATGAGCACTATCCCCCGGAAAGAAGTATTATTAATGGATTTACCTCTCCTCCTTCCTCACCTTTGTTTGGAGAGCTTTGTTTTTTTAACGGAGCAGGAACTGCTCCCCCCACAGGCCCACCAGCAGCACCTACAGGTCTAAATGCAAACCCAGGGGACGAACTTGTAACCCTTACTTGGGACGCTAACTCAGAATCAAACATTGATGGGTATAATGTTTTCCGTTCAGAGTCTCCAAGGGGTAGCTTTGTTTTACAAAACGCTGGTTTAATTACTGGTACTTCTTACTTAGACGATCTTGTAGAAAATGGTACTCAGTACTACTATGTTGTAACTGCTGTAAACGCAGATGCAGAGGAGTCTCCACAGAGTTCTGGAGTTACTGCCACTCCTGCGCCACCTCCTCCACTTGGTCCTCCTTTGGGCCACTGGTCTTTCGAAGAAGGAACAGGTCTTACAACAGTAGACTCAGGGTATGGATTTAATGATGGAACTATAGTAGGTGCGACTTGGGGAGATCCCTCTCCTGAGCAGTCCTCCCTTTGGTCCTTAGTTTTTGATGGAGAAGAGGATCGTGTAGATGTTGGGAATGTAGATGTCCCTGGAAGTGCTTTTACTTTAGCCACTTGGTTTAATGCTGATTCCTTTGGTATTACTGATGCTAGAATAATGTCCAAAGCTGTAGGAGTGCAAGAGCAAGAACATCATTGGATGCTAAGTACTATTACTGAGCAAGGAGAAACTCGCTTACGCTTCCGTCTAAAGACTGGTACTACAACTTCTACTCTTATAGCTTCTCAAGGAGCATTGCAAACTAATACATGGCATCATGCTGTTGCTTTATATGATGGAACAACAATGAAGTTGTTCCTAGATGGACTTGAGGTTGGCAGCACTCCTAAAACAGGGAGCGTTGCAGTTAACGCTGGCATTCCTGTAGCAATAGGAAACCAGCCCCCAGGTGGACCCTCTGACAAATCATTCCATGGGCGTATTGATGATGTTCGTCTGTTTGCTCAAGCTCTTACGCAAGAGCAGATAACAGCTTTAGCCTCAGGCGAAGGAGCACCACCCCCTATAGACCTTACCCCAGGTGCAGGAAATACAGGATGGGCAGGGAGTTTAGTACCAGCTTCTGACTCATATTCTTTTGCTATTAATCAGGATGGTGTACTTGTTATTAATGATGACGCTGTTGCACAGAACTTTAGCAATTATGATCCTGTAACTGGGGAGACTACGGAGGCAACGGTATTTGAAAACTTCTCTCATGACGGTCCAATATGGTGTGCCACTACTATACCTGTAACTCTTAGAAACTTCAGTGTTGTAGGATCAACTGTCTCCCCTACAGACGGACCAGACTATGGTATTATATGCAATGCTCCTCTTGATGGTCTTTCTCCTAATAGATTCTTTGGAGGAGTTACTATTGAGAATGCAGAAATTAAAAACTTTGCAAAAGCAGGGATAATAGGCTATGATTTTAATCTACGATACTGTGAGCTTCATTCTATGGGGCAGGATGGTATTGTAGTAGATGCTAAGACTCCATTAAATAGTATTGGTACTACTATTGAAGCAAACTGGATTCACCACTTAGGTTACAATACAGAAATTTTTAATGCTTTAGAAGTACGAAAAGGAAATGGTATAGATATTAAAGGAAACTTCTTTGATATTCCTCATCATCAAGCCATGGAAGTACTTGGTGAACATGCTGGACCTGGGAATCCTTGGGGAGATGGTGTTGCTTTGCAGATTGGTCTTGGGGGTAATGTCCCCCAGGGAGGTATTAAGGACGTTCTTATTGAAGATAACTGGATCAATGCAGGTATAAGATTTCTTAATATTACAGGCAGAGAACCTGATGATGGTAACTCTGATAATATTCCCAAGAATGTAGTTTTTAAAAATAATAGAATTCTTAGAGGTTACCAAGTTGATACTCCTTTAGGGGTTTCACTTCAAGGCAATCCTACTGTTTCTAACAACGTATGGCTTCATGATAGTATACAAACTGCTGGGATTGTATCTTTTACAGAACCTCTTATTAATCCTGGCTGGTATGTAGACTCCATACCAGCAGCACCTACGGGGCTAACGGTAACTCCTAACGATGGAACTCTTAGTCTTACTTGGACTGATAATACAGATCCTGTATTTTATCTACTTTGGAGATCTTTAATTTCAGGAGGACCTTATGAGCAAGTAGTGCCTCGTTATTTAGGTACTAACTCCTATGTAGATACAGGACTTACTAACGGGGTTACGTACTATTATGTAGTAACTGCTTTTCCTTCTACTATTAGGGATAGCTTTGGATCGTTCCAATCCCCACAAAGTGCTGAAGTAGCGGGCATTCCAAATATTCCTCCTCCAGTAGTAGCACCCACAGGCCTTACAGCAGTCCCAGGGGATGAGTTTGTAAATCTTTATTGGAATGATAATACTGAAAGTAACCTCCTTGGCTACAACGTTTATCAATCTACTAATCAAGGAGGACCTTATACACAGGTAAATGGTTCTATTCTTACTCTTAGTAACTTTTTACACACTGGTCTAACTAACGGGGTTACGTACTATTATGTAGTAACAGCTTTAACGGATTAAATTATGCAAGAATCACCCTACAGTTTAGAAGCTTATGCAACCCCAGAAGAAGCACCACCATTAACTGTTGCTGCTTTCCCAAAACCTAATGGATCTTTGGATCTAATGGGTGTTAAAGTAACAGCAGTAAATCCAGCCATTCAGAGTGTGTGGGCTGTTGGAGGGTATCAAGAATACCCTGGCGGTTGGGTTACGCCTGGAGATTATGTTATAGCTGTCAACCCTCCTGGGATTCATAGTGGTTTCGATGGTCGCCACACAGGAGTTACGAGACAGTTTGCTACGGTTTATTATAGAGTCCACTCACAGACGATGGATTATGTAACTGCTACGTACCCAACTTTTGATCCCACCTTCTCATGGCTTTATACAGATGCGCCTACCTATGGTTCTGTGCAACAAGGTGGGAGTATGCTTCCTAACCAACTAGCTACCGCAACAGTAACTCTTCAAGAAGGTGATTCTCTTCAGGTAGCGTATGGAAATCCTTGGTACGGTTTTGTAAGTATGGATCAGGTTACATATCCAAATAATCCAATTACGCTTGGAAATCCCTATGGTGTTCATTGGAGCAATGGAACTCCTAAGAGTGGAGCTATTACCTCTATAGGTGCTGATGCAGACACTCTACCCGAAGGATTTTTGAATTTAGCTAAAGCTGTAGGCTCAGACGGTACGATTATTAAATGTTCTTCGCAACCTGAATACAGATCAGGGATGTGGGCTAGTACTGATTCTCCTTCTTACAATGTAGCCTTGTGGGAACACTTTAAAAACATAGCCATAGATAAGGTAACAGGATGGGGAGGAACTACTTATGATGGTATCACATCTGTTGCCGCTGCTACTAATCTACCAACTGATTTCCAATGGACCTCAGGTGGATCTGCTTCTAATCAAGCTTTACAGTTGGAAAAGATTGTTCTTTATCGTGCTCACGCAAAACTTGCTAATGGTTTTGGGCTAATTGATCCCAATAATGCTTGGAGTGATGACGATGAGGAAATAACTCAACGCATACTTGAGTTTGCTTTTAATGTTCCTCAGCACTGGGGAATGCATGGTCATGAGAATATGGGCCAAAGGGATTGGCTTGCACACGGTTATGGTAGGTACGCTCCTTATGAGTACGGTGCCCGCATGTCTTTGATAATATCTGCCGCTGCTTTGGGTAAGGATCCTAGCTGGGAACCACTTCATCATATGTTAGCATCTATGGCACAGGCAGTAGACCAAGCTAGCCCACACACTGCTGCTTTCCAATACGCTAACGGACCAGGGACTACATGTACTTATGTTGGAGGTACCCATATCAATGGTGCTCCTTTTTATCATAAATACTTAAGGGATCTTGGATACAGTCTATACCTCCATAACGGAGAACAAGAGGACAATGATAACCCTGGATTTGGTAAGACTTGTGGGACTCCTATACAGCCAGGAGGGAACCCATCGTGGGGAGGTCCTGGCAATACTTATTTTGGGAAGGGTAGTCACAGATTAGCTACTTGGGGTTATTCCATTTGGGCTAGGGCTCTTTTAGGCCTATCTACTACTCCTTCTATTGAAGGAGGTCTTTGGCATGTCGGAAGTGATGGGCCTTTTACTGGTTCCAATACTGATGTGTCTCCTTTTGGATGCTTATGCTCTGATGATGGTGGATCGGCGGGCTTTTCCACGTTTTATCCTCACCTTGAAAATAGAGGAGCTACTGCTTTATGGGCCTTGTTCCCTCGTAATGAGGATCCTTATAACGTAAGGGCTAGCCGCTTTATGAAAAATCACCATAAATCTTGGTTCTTTAAGTACTTCAGAAATCAAGATGGTTTTGAAAATAGTACAAGTACTGCTGGTCGAGGAGAGTTTGATTCTCAGGCTTGGGATGGTTGGATCCCAGCCCCGGAAAATGTACAAGCTACCGATAATGGAAATGGTACAGTTAATCTTACATGGGATGCTGTGGTAGCATCCACAGCTACTACTTCTGAAGCAGCCACTTCTTACAACCTATATCGTTCTATTACAAATCCCACTGTAGTAAATAGCAATTGGAGATCCGCTACTGGTGCCCAAGCAGTTAGTGATTTGATTACTCCTGGGCACCTTCTACCCGCTATTGGTGGTGGGGATGGTCGTAATGATGACCCTGTAAGTTTCGCTAAAGAAATGGTCTTCGTAGGAACAACAACAGATACTTTCATAAACAACGATACACCTCCTGGGGGAGGTACATACTACTATGCAATATCTGCTAACTCTTCTACAGCCGAAGGGGTTCAATCAGAACAAGCAATGGTTAGTATTTAATCAATAATGCCTGATATTAGTGTACAAGGAACCCCTGCTTCGTGTGGGCATCCTCAAACTGGAAGTAGTAGAGTTACTATAGAAGGAAAAGGGGTTAGCCGTGTCGAGAATGACACAGCAGGGGGTTTGATTATTGGTCCTGGCTCTCAGAACGTCTTTGTAGAGGGTATGAAAGTGTCCCTACAGGGGGATGCCATTACCTCGCACGGTAAGAGCCCTCACGCGGCCCCTAGGACCATCGCAGGCCAAACGAGGGTCACAGCGGGTACAGGCTTTGCAGGCGATTCTAACACCACTGGAGAGGCTCCTAAGGCAGACCTACAGGTGACCACCTTTGCTGCTGACAAGCTGCTCTTAGCCGCCTCTGGGCAAGGTCATTACCCTCCTATCAATATGCCCGCAGCACGTTTTCATTGCTGGGAAGGAACAAACCCTATTCAGCTAGCTAATATTAGCTTGGAAAGGCCTGACACTGTACAGTATTCCTACACTGTTAGGAACACAGGGAACGATGCAGCACAGCCTTTTGTAGTAGGCTTTTGGAGATTCCTAAACCCAGAGGATGCTCCTGCTACTGCTGTCCTAACCGTAGCTTCCATACCTTTTAACCCCCCTTCTGAGCTAGTAGCACAGCATGATGTGGCTGGTCTAGCCCCAGGTCAAGAGATATCAGGAGTCTTTGAGTATAATGATTTATACCAAGTAGACCAAGAAGAGTATGTGTTTGGAATCTATGCTGATATCCACAACACCACTACAGAGCCTGATGAGAACAACAGCACCCATACCATTAGGGTTACAATCAATAATGGGTGTGGATAAAAAAGTTTTCAAAAAACACTATTCTCTGTAGTACATATTATAGGAAAGAATTACTTATGAAAGTTGTAAAAAACGATAGTCTCCAATCTATTACCGTATACTTTAACACAGAAAAAGGATGCAAAGAACGTAATATGAAGCCAGGAGAAAGTATTGTAGTTCCTGAACCTTACATCACAGAGCAGATTAAGACCCTTCACCGCAGAAGGCAGTTTAAGATTTCCAACGCATAGGAGTTAAATTATGGTTAATTTTGTTAGTCCCGGTGTTTACGTTATTGAAAAAGATATCTCAGAGTATGCACCCTCTATTAATACGTCTATTGTTGGTATAGTAGGCTTTGCATCCAAAGGTCCTACAAACAAAGCTACTTTAATTACTAGCCAAAACAACCTCGTTTCTACTTTCGGGGAACCTAGCGAAAACCTTACAGGCCAAGGTATTGAGGGTGCTCTAGAAATTCTAGAGCAGACTAACTCTGTTTATTATGTAAGAGCCGCTGATGGTGCTCTTGATGCTTCTGCTACTATGAGTATTGGATCCTGCCCAGCAGTTATTGTTTCTGGTGCTGCTTCAGTGAGCGAAGGACATGGAGTAGCTACTCCTCTTACCTTGCGTATTCAGGTATACAATAATGATGGTATAGCACAATTTACAGATAACTCTAGCCAAGGTAAAGACTTTTCTATCCCTGCGGGTACAGCGGTTAGCCAAGCAGAAGCATTACGTAAGATTATTGGTGGAGGTCTTGATTCTGATAAGGTTGGAGTTTTTTATGACGGAGAAGCAGGAACAGGCGCTACTGCTTTAGGTCTATCTGGAGCAGTAGTCGGGTCTTTTGCTGGCTCAGGGGCATCTATGAGCATGTCAGCTTGTAGTTCAACTACTTTCTCAGCAGTCAATGGCGTGTCTGCTCTTCACGCAGTCTACGCAGGTTCAGGATCTAATAGTTCTTTTGGAGCTTCTGGTGCTATTGCTTCTGCCGTGCGAGTATACGGAAGTACTATTCTTTCTACAGGCACAGACTCTGCTGCTTATGTGATTGAATCTCTCCACCCTGGAGCAGGATATAATGGTGGTACTAAATCAGATGGAAGCACAAGTGGAAACAGTATTACATTAAATTCCTTAGGTTCTAAAAATTGTAATGTGGTTGTTAATCAAAACGGCACAGCAGCGGAAACATTTAAAACAAGCTTTGTTGGATCAGGTAATTTCCTTGAAACTGTAATTAATACAGGGGAAACTAATACTACTTCTGACATTATCAAAGGTAACTTGGTTAAAGATGGTGCTGATGCTACTGCTGCTGAGCTTGCAAGTTTCACAGGACACTTAGGAACTCTACTAGGAGATACTGGATTTTTGACTACTTCTCAGTGGAATATTCCTTCTGTAGATAATACCCTGTCCGTAACTCCTGTATCTAGATCCGTTCTTAACGGACCTATCTTCCTTAAACTACTTCCTGCCGCAGCTACTAGCTTAGCAGGAGGGACTAATGGAGATCCTGGCGGCACTGCTCAGGATACTGCTCTCATCGGTTCTAATGCTGTTGAGCCTAAAACAGGTATGCAAGCTTTAGATGACGATATCCTCAACATCGGTATCGCACTAGTCCCAGGCATCCAGACTCAAAATGTACAGAATAATCTCATTACTTTGGCGGAAACTACACAAAACTTCTTAGCTCTTGTGTCTCCTCCTGTCGCAGTAGGAACTGTTCAAGATGCTATTGATTGGAGTAACGGTAGATCCTCGACTACGGGTGGTTCTAGAACCGCTTCTATTAATAGTTCATATGCAGCTATTCACTGGCCTTGGGTAAAAGTATTCAGCACCTTCGATGGTAAGGACCGCTGGTATGATCCTTCCATCTTTGCTGCTCGTCAGATGGCACTAACTGATGCCGTAGCTGATAGCTGGGCTGCTCCTGCTGGATTCCGAAGAGGTAGACTCACTAAGCCTACCGAGGTAGAAGTCAAACTTAACCAAGGTGATCGTGATAGCCTTTACAGCGGAGGCAATGTGGTTAACCCAATCGTAGCCTTCCCTCAACAAGGTATTACTATCTTCGGACAAAGAACTACTCAACGTTCTGCTTCAGCCCTGGATAGAATCAATATCCGTAGACTAATGATCTACATAAGAAAAATTATCCTAGCTGCAACTCAAAGATTTGTGTTCGAAGCTAACGATGAATTTACTTGGGCACAAATAGAAGGCGTACTTAATCCCTTCCTTGATAACATTCGAAGAAGAAGGGGTATCACTGAGTTCCGTGTAGTTTGTGATGAAACAACTAACACTCCTGTTAGAGTGGATCGAAACGAGCTTTGGACTAAGGTTCTAATCAAGCCTACTAAAACTGCTGAGATGCTCATCTTTGAGGTCAATCTTACAAACCAGAGTGCTCAACTAGGAAACCTATAAGGGTAATATAAATGGCAAAATCATACTACAAGGATAAATATGGACGGCAGTTCACCCCTGGTCAAGGCCTTCCTACTATCTCTACTGATCTAGATTCAGTAAGAGCTTATCAATTCGAAATTCATTTTCACGGGCTACCTGCTGATGTTACTAACGAAACTGATCTAACTCTAGCTGCTAAAAAGATTACGGGTCTTGAGATTAAGAACGAAGCTATCGTAATTGATAGAGTTAACGACAAAGTTCATTACCCTGGTAAGACTACCCCAGGTGAACTGTCCGTAGACTTCGACAACCTTTATCTTAGGGAAACAGCATCTGATCTCTTCCGTTACTTCCGAAGTGTTTACGATCCTATCACGGGACAAATGACTAAGAACTCTCAGCCAGGAGGTCTTGCAGGAACATCTTTTAAAGCAGACAAGGTTGAGGTTGTTCAACTAGACAACACTCTAGTCCCACACTCTGTTGTAGAACTTTACGGAGTGTACCCCACATCTTGGTCTGCTTCTGAATTCAATTACTCTACCAACCAGTTCCACCAACTTACTGTGAACTTCAAGTACGATTTCATGAATTCGTTCAACTACTCTAACCCATCCTAATTAGAATCAGGATGCATCTACTTGGGCTCAGTCTGTTATTTAGATCAGACTGAGCCTGTTGTACTTAGCTATAATGTACTATGGACTACTTCTCAGAACTACTAGAGAGCTACGATAGACTTAAGAAAAGGAAGTTTAAGCTTACTTATCTTAGTGAGGAAGATAAGGAGAAGTCTGGGGAAGACCCAGAGAAGCTGGCTGCCGCTGAGGAACAGGCTAAAAAAGTTATTGCTGATGGTGAGGGCAAAAGTTATGCTGATGTTGTCGAGTTTGCAGTAAAGGGTGGAGAGCCATATGCTTATGAAACCCCTATAAGGCACCCTAGCCAAAAGGGAAGAGTGGTGGGGAATAAGATTGTGACTGGTGACGCCGATCAGGCTAAGACTGACCAAGAAGATCCCCAACAACCTATAGTAGCTGCAAGTATAAGTCTAGTCTTTGGTGCTCAACGGCCTATGGCACTAGCTAAGGCAGATGGAACTCCGATTACGGATTCTAAGGGATGGAAGCAATTAATTAAATACTTTATGGAGGGGCAAGCAGATATAGATGCGGACGTTACTGAACATATCAGACAGGAACGTGAGGAAGAACTCCTTCAGAAAAGATTAAATACCCTAGGGTCTTTAATAAATAGTAAACCTGAGTTAGCTTCATTGGCTAATGATATAATAGGGGTACAGCAAGAAGCTATGAGAAAGCTGAAAGAGTTGTGCGGCGATGATACTGAGGATGAAGAAGGCTCAGTGCGAGGTCTACCAGATTATATCTGCAAGGGCGATGTCAATATGCTTCAGTATATTGGAGGCTCTAATAAAAAGAGTATAGAATCAAAACTATTTCATGGGGTAGGTTTTGCTGGTTTTGATGCATCAGGTAATATGATTAAAGAAGATATTGGGGAAGAGATGTACCTTGATGTCTTCAAGACTAATCTCGAACTTTTGGAGTTAATGACTACTAGTTTAGATCCAAAAGGAAATGCTAATTGCGATGAAGTAAAGAAAAGAGTGGGATTAGTTGGTAGTAACAAGATAGTTCTTTTTACTGATCGTGCTGAAAATCTTAATAACGATGAAGAGTTTGGTGTTGAAGGTGTTGTTTTAGAAAAGGGAAGCTTTCATAAAGCTATGCTGGACAGTTTTAACTGTGATCTTGAGCAGCATAAGTTCCCAGGAACTAATGCAGAAAACGAAACAAAGGGACGCTTCAACGAATCGTTTATGGGAGTAATGGTGCGTGTGCTATCTTCTCTAAGAACAAACAAAAAGGAAATTCTGGAACAGGCATTAGACTCATTCAGTAATGAGCTAAAGGAAACTAAAAAAGAACTAACAACATTTGCTGGGAACACTCCTATGGCAGATATGGCTATTGATATTAAAGCATATCCTACTGTGTCGGAAGTAAACAAGCAACTTACTGCTTTATCAGATATCCAAAAAGTCAAAACTCTATTCCAAAATATGATGGTGCAAACTGCGTCATTAATACATGCGCTGGAAGCTGATGAGATTGTCGCGGGAGGTAGAGCACAAACGCTTGCAGGTAAAGTAGATAACTTTTTCGTTTATGAAGGAGAAGAAGGTTTGGGGCGTGCTAAGAAGAATGCGGGACAGCTTCTTTTGACAAAAGATAATGTTACGTCCCTATCTCCTTCGGGCTGGTATTATAATGCATCAAAAACACTCAAACCTAATATAGAAGCATCTTTAAATAATCTAGGGATTAGTATTGATAATAATGAAATAGAAATACATCTATTAAATGCAGGGAATAAATTATCTAGAGGTAATACTATTAAGTTTGGAGATCTTTCCCTTGACAGAGCTATTAGTATAGCTATGGGAGATGTACTAACAGGCGCAAGCCTACCTCCTAATCAGAAAGATTTTTACGAAAAGCTCAACGTTTCCTCTTTAGGTTTTGCTGAAGATGATACATCTGTTTCTGACTACCTTAGAGATATTCAAACTACTTATAATACTCTTGATTCTATATCAGAAAGAGCAAGGTATGTAGATGAGAATGGAACTCTTCAGGTCACTGATCCATCCCTAGCCGCAACCGCTGTTGCCAAGTTCGCTATTGCTAACTTTGAGTATGGACAAAAAGGTTCCCTTTTTTATAAGATATGTACAAAAGAAGTCCCTAACAAGAACTACGATCCTACCTCTGAGGTAAGTGATGATAACCCTAAAACTATAAGAGAGAGAGTATCTCTTGAAGGAGATACTCCAAAAGCAAAAAAGCTTAGAAAGAAAGCTGAAGAAGCTTTAAAACGAGATTACATACGACACACACTTTCAACAGATTTAAAAAGCGATGATCCTGTTAAAAAGAAAGGAGCTAGAGATGCTCTTTGTAAGATGGCTGGGGCTACTATCATGGAGCAGTCTGAACTTGGGCAGATAGTAACCCAAGAATCAGTAGAAGGTCATACTATGGTTCTTAACCAGAATGATATTCTTAGGGCTATAGGAAAAGCCAGGACGAGTAAGGGTAATCCATTAGTAATTGAACCTAGAGGACTAACCTATGTGTTTAAGTTTAAATGTAAGGATGCTACTGGCACGATGCAAGATATTGAATACCAAGTTAATCTAGAAAGATCTAAAGGTAATGCAACTATGTCAGGGAAAATTAGAAAGGATCAGGCTTCTAAAATTGCTAAGAAAGTAGAACATGCGAAGACCTTTGAAAAGGAGCAAGAAGAGAGCACACTCCATCAATTCCTTAGAGGACAGATGAATCTATTAGAATCTATTCTCAATCAATCCAAGCATAGTCTTCCTCTTTAAGTAGATCCTTTAGAAGGTATATTCTATACTTACTGTCTTCTTTTTGTATCTCTATACTCTTTAAGTTATTTAAGTATATAATATAAGAGGGCACGATTGCTAATATTTCTCGTCTATCTTGTTTAAATATTACCATGGGTACTTTTCCTGCTCTCTTCGCATCTTTCCCAGCTTGCTCAATGAACTTCCATGTGTCTGAGCTATAATTGAATAGACTGTATAGGCTCTCTTTGTTGTACCCCTTCTTACACTCTAGACAATACTTGAAGTTAGCAGGAGTGATTAGATCTCCATGGATTTGTAGGTGCTCTGGTAAGGTATGGGTAGAAGCAAAGGCTCCTGACCCAGGTGTTCTTGCAAAGGTGGATGTATTGAATCTTTTATTAAGTAGCTTAGCAATATCCCTTTCAAAGGTGCTGCCCTTGGCTCTACTATTCTTTTTCTTTTTCTTCTTTAGTGAAGAAATATCATAATCATCATTAATTTCTGTAGACATATACTATAATAGCAAGATGGAACCCGAGAACTCAATTAAACTAGACGTAAGTACTTGGAAAATTAGATCAGATGAACGGAGTAAGGGACGTATGAAATTATCAATTAAACTATCGAAGGACGAGGCAACCTCTTTTAAGAACTTTGAGGCTGTAGTAAAGCCCGAGGGAACTTCCTCAGAAGAGTTCATTAGAGTTGTTTTTGTTACTGGCATTGAAGCCATGAACCAGCAGCTTGCAGGCTTGATGCAGAAGTACGCTTCTGAAAACAAGGAAGAGCTTGCTGCCTCAGGTATCACTGTTATTGAGGACGAGGACGGAAACGTTAAACTCGCAGACACAAATCTGATTGAATCAGAACTGTCTGGTGCTCCTATTATAGAAGAAAGCGTTATTACATCCGAAGACATCTCTAAACACGAAGCTTAGAATGTACAAATTACACTTCCTTAAGAAGGAAAATGATCTGAACAAGATCATAAAATCTAACAAGGCTAATAGGAAGCCTTTTACAGTACTCTTTGTATCCTTGTGGGATGAGTACTGTAATAAGCTGATCGACCAGCTTAAGGAGCAGTACGAGGGTGCGCTTTGTTCTGAGTCTGATATGCTGCAACCTCTTTACATTGTGGATAGTTACCACATGCCTCACAGCTTTGTTATTTACAATACCACAAAGCTTCCCCACTTGGTACGAGTAACCAACAATAAAGTACAGTCTCTTGATTACCTATCCTTAGTGATAGATAAGCTGGGCCTTAAATAAAATCATCCTTCTTTCTTTCAATGTAGTTCTCTATCTTCTTGTTGTACTTCTTCTCTCTAGTGTAGAGAAGCTTCAAGTTATTAATAATGATAGTGGTGAAGTAGTTGAAGGCTGTGCCCTTTCTAGGTTTGAAATTCTTAACTGTCTTAAGAACCAGAATGAAGCATTCCTGCTTGGCGTCTCCCGAGTCTACCTTGAACTTAAAAGATTCTATGATGTTGGTAATAAGCACATCGAATAAAGATACTAGATCTTCCTCGTAAGTTTCTGGGTCCCGTTGGTATGATAGGATGATCTCCTCAAACCTATCGTTGTCGATGTAGTGGTTCTTCATACCATATTATAGCCATGTTTGATCTTAACAATTTATATAGTGACAGTAAGATGCAGGGGGATAACCCTCTCTGCGAAGGCTGTACCATCCTAAGTAAAAACAAACCGTGCCATTCTCACATGGATTACGAAGAACTTAGGGAGTCTCCTGTCCTATTCCTATCTGATTCTCTAAGTTACAAGCATGGTTCGACCGTAGCTTTTATGCCCCAGTCCCTCAAGCTCATCAAGGAGAGTTATTCAGAGGACTTCGTAACAGCAGCCTCTGTCAAGTGCCCTGACGTTAGAGAGGCAGACATGACCTCTAACGATATGAAGATCTGTCGGGTACACCTAGAGGCTACTATAGATAAGGTGAAGCCTAAGCTAGTGTTCCCCTGTGGTAACATGGCTATGAAAATGTTGATCAAAAAGAGTGGAATTACAAGTAAGCGAGGTAAGGCCTACCAATACACAACTGAAAATGGGAATACCTGCACTGTAGTTCCGCTCTTCCATCCTTATGCTTGTATCAAAGAGCCTGCTCACCTTCCTCTCTTCCAGAGAGACATTCAGAATGCCTACGAGAAGTATATCCTAGGCAAGAAGACCGAGGGTAACTTTAACTACTCTGTGTTGATGAATTTGGAGGAGGTTTCTGCTCTTGCTGAGAAGCTTCAAAACTACACTGATGACCTCGCTGTAGACCTTGAGACTACAGGACTGAACTTCCTTACGGATAAGATCATGACCATCTCTATCTCATGCAGAGAAGAGACATGGGTTATTCCTGTTGACCACAAAGATAGTCCTTTTAAAAAGGGGGAGGTATTAAATTCTAAGTGGCTTAGTCTAAGAGATTTCCTTAGGATTATTATGAGGAGTCCTGCAAGGAAAGTATTTCACAACGCTAAGTTTGACCTGAAGTTCCTTCTGAACTACGGAATCAAAGTAACCAACCCTTGGGACACTAAGGTTATGCACCATCAATTAGATGAGAACATGCCTGGAAGCCTGATGGATCTTGTTAAACTATACTTTGCTGGAGAGTTGGAGAGTCTTTAATGCTTACGATTTCTAATCCTAAAACTTTCAAATGGGATGAGATGTCCCTGTCTGATTGTGCAGAAGGAAATGCCTTCGACACATACTTCACACTCAAGCTGTTTGATCTGGTAATGGAGAAGCTTGAGGGCAAACCTGTTATGAAGCTCATTGAGCATGTCCTTATGCCTTCCCTTAATACCTTCGCACAGAAGGAGTTCGTAGGCTTGGATGTTGCTACGGAGAACCTAGACTCTGTGGGTAGGCATTTGAAGACTAAGAATATTGAAGATGAAGACCTTCTTTATGAGTGCGATGGTGTGTTAAAAACAGATAACCTTTCAGGTGGTGACCTTATGGATATCCTGTACACCAGAGAAGGAGGTTTGGAGTTGTATCCTCCCGACAGGACAACTAAAGGAAAGCCCTCAGTGTCTGCCCCCACTTTGAAGATCCTTCTGGAACAAACTAATGAGGAGCTAGAGAAACGTGGTTAACTGGAAATACAGAGACGAAGGAAAGAGAATCAGTAAGGAAGTCCTAGCTGGTAAGAGTACGGATGATCTACGCAACACAAAGAAGTTCCTGCAAGGCTTGTTGGATCTTCGTAAGTCTGAGAAGCTAACCAAAACTTATATCACTGGTACAAAGAAGGCTATTGCATACAACGGACACAATAAGGTGTACATGGTATATAACTTCGACGGTACTGCTACTGGGCGACTGTCCTGTGCTTCTTACAAAGCTAAGGAAGCTATGGGTGTTTCTTTTCACACTCTACCCAGGGAGAAAGAGAATAACATTCGTAGCCTGTATAAAGCCCCTGGAAATTGGTCTTTTATTGCTGCCGACTACAAGGCTATGGAGCTTAGAATCCTAGCACACATTGCGAAGGAGGGTAACATGCAGCTTGCCTTCAACCAAGGTGCTGACCTCCACACATATACTGGTAAGCTCCTGTTCAACAAGAAGGAGATCACAAAGACAGAGAGACAGATCGCCAAGACAGTATCCTTCTTGATCGTGTACGGAGGAGGAGCGTTCAACCTTAGTGAGACTATGGGGATCTCTCTACCCAGAGCTAAAAAGATTATCGCGGATTACGAGAACGTCTACCCAGGCATCTTCTCTTACATGGAGTTCGTAAATAATTATATCAAAGAGAACGGATACGCCTACTCTATTTTCGGTCGCACAAGGAACCTTCCCAACGTATGCAGTAGAGACTTCAAGGTAGTTAACAGATCCCTGAGACAAGGGTTGAACTTCACCATCCAAAGTCCTGCGTCTGATATCCTAATGACCGTTCTACTTGGTATTGATAGACGAATCGAGGAGGAAGGGCTGCAAGGATACGCAGTCGCTACGGTGCATGACAGCATCGAAGCAGTTTGTCCCAAAGAAGAGGAGAAACAAATGCTCGACATCATCTATCATGAAATGGTACACTACCCTCTTGTGAAAGAGATCTTCAACATCCACTTCGACATTCCCTTGGACATCGACATCGAAGTAGGTACCAATTTTGGTAACTGTAAGGAAGTGACAGCTTGGTAAATATTAAAGTACTAGACAGGGGATCAGTGGAGTTAATAAGTAGCACCTGTAAAGGTGATCTACTTGTAGTAAATGCTGCTAGGTGTTCCTTTGATAAAGCACATGAGATATTTGAGAATGACAAAGATGCAAAGCTTATTAATTACTTGGCAAAGCATAAGCATTTACTTCCCTTCCGTCATCCTAGTGCTACTATTAGAATCGTCGCTCCTCTGTTCGTACTAAGACAGATAGGCAAGCATCAAGTGGGGTTCAGTTGGAGTGAGGTATCTCGTAGGTACATTAAATCAGAGCCTGAGTTTTATATTCCTTGGAAGTTTAGAGCTAGACCAAATAATGTGAAACAGGGATCTATTAATGAAGAACCAAAGGGAGGGAATACCAATGCTAGAGTTCGCGTTGGTATAGCAAACAAATATGCTTTGCAAGAGTATTCAAATTTATTAGAGATGGGGGTTTGCCCAGAGCAAGCTCGTATGGTCCTGCCCCAATCTATGTACACCACAACAGTTACAACGGGAACACTACTAGGTTGGCACCATATGTTCACACAAAGAACAGACCCTCACACTCAGCTTGAAACCCAGGAGTATGCTAAAGCTATAGGTAAGATTATGGAAGAACTATTCCCTGTTAGCTGGAAAGCTTTATGTCAACACTCATAATAGGCGATTTGCATTTTGTCGATAAGCCCCCTGGTCTTCTAGAAGCTCAGAAGAATGCTGTCCTAAAGATTTGCGAAGAAGCTGATCATTGTGATACTATTGTATTCCTTGGCGACCTAATGATGCACAGACATCCTCGCCCAGCAGTACTCTTAGCTTTGAAAGAAGTGTTTGATACTATACAACACAAGCATGTGTTTGTGCTTAGAGGCAACCATGATAGCGTTAGCAAGGCAGATGATGGTGTTACTGCCTTAAGTTTGTTTGAGAATGAGCGGTGGAGTACAAACATAATTACTCACACATACACAGATCACAAAAGGAGAATGGTATTCATTCCACACTATGAAGATGAACAAATCATTAAAGAAGCTCTTGCTAATGTCCCTGAGGGGTATACTGTTTTCGGTCACTTTGGTTATCACGGTGTTCTTAATTCTGCCGGGGACGCTGATTTTGGTCTTGCCTTATCTGATTTTAAAAACCCTACTATCCTGGGACACATTCATAAAGAAGGCACTAACGGAAACGTCTCCGTCCTCGGAACGCCCTACACTATCAACTTCGGGGACCGAAGCAAAGACTGCTACTATGGTATCCTTGATGATGAATATCCCAGATCTACCAGCAGCAGCACAGGCTCTTTCAACCTTAAAAAAATCCCGTCAACGTGGGGACCAAGACATATCGTAATGGATTATGAGGATGTAGAGGATAACCTAGACTTCATCAATGATGATGGAGAGTATGGCTACACTCTACTGAGAATCAATATCAATACTGTTAGTGAGGACCAAGAGGACATTGCTGCTTTGTGTGATAAGATTACTGCTCCCTTCGTACAGGTTAGATACAAACCCCTACTAGACGAGAGGGATGAGTTTGAGACGGACGATAGGGTATTTACTACCGCTATTAACGACGAGTTGTTTGATCACTACATCAACCAGAGCAACGCAAAGATAAATAAGGACGAACTTCTTGGCGGATTGAAACTAATTCATGAACATCAACAAGACAGAAATAACTAACTTCTATTCCCTTAAGGACGTTAAGGTAGACTTTGATTCGTACTCTGGTTTAGTCCTACTAGAGGGGAAGAATAAAGATACCAAGGGGTCCAATGGGTCAGGCAAAAGTGCCCTCATTGAAGCAGTAACATGGTGCCTATTCGGTAGTACTATTCGTAAGTCTTCCAACGATGATATCATCAACAACCTTGCAGGAAAGGACTGTAGTGTAAAGCTCACGGTTAACGACGAGTATGTCATCCATAGGAGTAAGAAGCCTGGGTTCCTTAAGTTCTTCAAGGGAGACAAGGAGATAACAAGAGACTCCGTAAGGAACACCCAAGCATTCATCGAGGAGACACTACACACTAACTATAAGGTGTTCCTAGCCTCTTCTGTGTTCGGACAGCAAAACAACATGGAGTTCATCACTGCTACTCCTGATGATAAACGCACCATCATTAAGAATTTCCTGAACTTGGAGGAGTTATTCTCCCTCAGAGAATCCGTTAAGCGTCTGAAGTCTGAGTACTCACAAAAGATCAGGAGCCAGGATGCTATCATTGCAGAGCATGAGAAGAGTATAAAAGAGTTTGATAACAAGCTGAGCAAGATGGACAAGGCAGAGGATACATCGTTCGAAGGAACTCTCGACCTATCCTTGGGTGATATCCTAGTGCAGGAAAAAGAAGTAGAGCTACATATTTCCCGAATCGCAATGTCTAATACTCTTATTAGGCAGGAGGATTCTATACTACGAGAGCTAACTATGAATTCTCACAAGTGTAGTAAATGCGGTTCAAAGGTAAAGGGATTATCTAAGGAAGACTACGCTCGTAAGAAGCAGGAAAGCGAAGCTACGCTTCAAGAACTAGGAGAACAGCATAGGTTACTAGAGGCCTATACTCCTGAGGTTCCTATATCCTCCCTTGAGTTCTCTAAACTACAGGAGTACAAAACTCTCAAGTCCCAAGAGGCAACCTTTCTTGAGCTTAAAGAGGAGACTCTTGTTAGGATCCAAGAAGCTCATGACATCAAGCAAGAGTTCAACAGTAAGTACGAGATCATGAGGTTCTGGGAGAAGGCATTCTCTGAGCAGGGTATCGTCAAGTATATTATCAAGAACGTGCTCTCATATTTCAACTCCAAGGTGAACTTCTACCTAGCCCACCTCTCTCAAGGCAAGTTCATCATTGAGTTTGACGAACAACTTAAGGAGACGGTCACTCACCGTAAGAATGTTATTCCCTTCGTGTCCTTATCAGGAGGAGAGAAGAAGAAAGTAAACCTAGCTGTGATGCTTGGGTTGCAGGAGCTTTTGAAGATCTCCCACAAAGAGAAAAACAATCTGATGTTTTTGGATGAAGTTGCTGAATCTCTTGACAACGAAGGGTTGGACGGACTATATACTCTGCTGTCTGAGCTAAAGAAAGACAAGACTTTGTTCGTAATTACCCACAATAATTATCTTAAATCTCTAATGGATAACAGCAGGACTATTACTATGATAAAGTCTAATGGAATTACAAAGGTAGTGGGTAAATAACTATGGCAAATGCAACTTTAGGTAAGCTAGGACAAGAGATTTTCGAAGCAAGATACGCTTACCCAGGCGAGACTAAGTGGGCAGACAGGGCGAAGGTAATAGCTAAGGTAGTAGCTTCCGCTGAGAGGGATGAGCAGAAAGAGAAAATTGAGAAATCTTTTTATGATGCTGTGGGCTCAGGTGATTTCATTCCTGGGGGTCGTATCATTTACGGTGCTGGGCGTAACAGGGGGAATCATAACCTGCTTAATTGTTATGTTATTATTCCTGATGATAACGTTGATTCAATTGGCAAAACTATTAAGGATATGTACAGGATTTCCTGTGCAGGAGGAGGAGTAGGCTTCAACGTATCCAAGCTCCGTCCTAAAGGGGATGATATCGGCAGCGTCCCCAACTCAGCCCCTGGGAGCGTCTCTGTGCTCAAAATGATCAATGAGGTAGGTGAGCATGTCCGAGCAGGAAAGAACCGCAGGACGGCTCTCATAGGGATCCTCAACATCACTCACCCAGACCTCCTAGAGTTCTTGAGTGTGAAGCTAGACCAGGGAGAACTAAACAACTTCAACATCTCCGTAGCTATCACTAATAGATTCCTAGAGGCAGTAGAGTTGGGAGAGGACTGGTTCTTCACGTTTAACAACAAAGAGTACCACAGGTATCAGCTTTGCAGGAATGGTGAAGATCTTATCTGGGTGATTGGTATGAGTGAAGAGGATGCTCTCAACAGAGCTAATAACTTCAACAAATTAGCAAGCACCGATGTTTTTGAAGTGGTAATGATAGATGATATCAAAGCAAATGAGCTTTGGGATATCATCTGGAAGAATTCCGTTGAGTCTGGCGATCCTGGTATATATAACATTGATTTAGCGAATAGTTATACTAATGTTTCATACTTTGAAAGCCTGGATGCAACGAACCCTTGCGGAGAAATCTCATTACCTAGTTATGGTAATTGTTGTCTCGGCAATATTAACCTCAGTAATATGGTTTTGGATGACGGTAGCGACCTTGATTGGAAACGCTTGGCTAGAACTGTTAGGACGGGTGTAAGATTTCTTGACAATGTTCTTACAGTTAACACTTTTCCAACTGAAGAGTGCAAAAAGGTAGGGGAAAGATCAAGACGCATAGGTCTAGGGGTCACAGGGCTACATTATATGCTCATCAAGTTGGGCCTACGGTATGGAAGTGAGTCTTGCTTGGAGTTTCTTGAAAGATTATTCAGTACTATTCGAGATGAGTCTTATAAGATGTCTATATACCTATCACGGGATAAGAAGCCCTTCCCTGAGTTTGATTACAAGAAGTACCTAGATGAAGATTTTGCAAAAACTCTCCCCGCTCGTATTAGGATGCTTATCAAACGACACGGCATTCGCAACGCTGTTATGCTTACTATCCCTCCTTGTGGCACTATCAGTATGTTGCACGGGGTTAGTTCAGGTATTGAGCCTATCTTTTCTGCTATGTATTCCCGTCGTTATAGGAGCAACAATATTTGGAAAGAAACCCTAGTTGTTGATCCTTTGTTCCAAGAATATTATGATCAGAAGAAACCGCTGGATCCATTCGTCGGCGCTTTTGACGTTGCCCCAGAAGACCACATCAAGGTACAAGCAACCATCCAGAAGTTCATCGACTCCTGTATTTCAAAAACAATTAATCTTCCCTCTACCGCTACCTCTGAATCGTTTTCTAAAGAAGCTCTGGACTATGCTCCTTATCTTAAAGGATTAACAGTGTATAAAGCAGGAGCAAAGGAGGGGGAACCCTTGGCAGCTATCGAGTTAACTCAAGAGAACATTGATAAATACATGGTTCAACCAGTAGAGGCAGCAGTACAAGCAGGGGATGTTTGTTCCCTTGCAGGAGGTGAGTGTTAGAATGAGTAAGTTTTTAAGTTTAGTAGTTTTTTTCGTGTTAGTATGTTGTCCTTCTCTTTACGGACATGGAGGGACCTATAGAGGGCCTGGAGATACCGTTCCCCCTGGAGGGGGTGGAGGAGGAGGTGGAGGAGGTCCTAACTCCCCTGGTCCTACACCCACTCCTAATGGTCCTAAATCCCCTGGTCCTAGCTCCCCTAGTCCTGCCTCTCCTGGCTCTCCCGCAGGACAGCCAGGAGGAGGTCCTGCCAAACCTACCTCTCCCGCAGGTTTAGGAGGCCCAGACCTAACTCAGTGGTCTTTTTGGTGGGAGTTTAATAAAGATCCTTACTTAGCTCTTAAGAATAAGATCCATAAAGGAGGTCCACGTACTGGTGGAGATGATTTCTTCTTAGGTCATGGTGAGAAGGATCAATCATCTGATATTATTGGAGTTAGTCCTTTAATTATACGAGATAAAATTATTCCTGCTCTTTTAGATTCATTAGAGACTCAAAACAATAATGACATTATCACAGGATGTCTTATGTCCTTAGCTAAAATAGGTAATCAAACTGTGCAGGATAGTTTTGTACCTGTTATTATTCCTTTTCTAAAGGATAGTAATCAAGAGATTTCAGAGACTGCTGCCTTAGCTCTAGGTATTTTAGGATCGGAAGAGAGTATTCCCCTGCTAACTGCTTTGGTATTAGATACTAGAGAAGGAAGGGTGGCAGTAGGGAGAACCAACGAGGTTCCATTCCGTACTAGAACCTTTGCTGTTTATGCGTTAGGGTTGATCGCTAGCGAATCAGACAACCCAGCAGTTGTAGCAAGTATCTCTACAGAGTTAAGAGGTATTATTGTAGAGGATAAATCTAGCTACAAAGATGTAAAGATTGCTGCTGTAGTTTCCCTAGGGTTGCTTAACCTTGATACAGAGGCTAGGGTTGAGCAGGTAAGATTTTTGCTAGATTACTTTAAGAACGAGAGAAATAATCACTTGGTCCGTGCCCACATACCAGAGGCCTTAAGCTTTTCTATAGCTAACGCTAATGAAGAGGAGTACGCACTCTACAAAGAGGTTATATGCAATGAGTTCCTCAGCAGACTAACGTACACTAGCTCTGAGAAAAGAGAAGTTCAGCAGAGTTGTGTTATAGGCTTAGGGTTACTTGGTGACGCTGACAATGATGAGATAGATAAGAAGATTAGGAAAGCTCTATTTAAGATTCCTGTTAATGTGTCAGACCAGCAGACTAGATCGTTTACCTTGATTGCATTGGCTACACTAGGAAGCAAGCAAGGGACTGGGCCTGATGGCTTGGCAGGCACTGGTGAGGTCCAAAAGTACCTGATCACCCAGGTTCAAAAAGGTAAGAGTTTTGCGAAACCATGGGCTTACATTTCCTTGGGTGTTTTATCAAATCGCTTAAGGGAGGCGCAGTTACCTGTTCCTGATATTATTTCTAAAGTACTTCTAGATGGAGTGGAGTCTGAAAAATCTCCTAATAGAGTAGGTGCTGCTTGTATAGCAACTGGACTAGCAGGAGTTTTTGATGTAGAGGGTCTTCTCTTAAAAAAGCTCAGCAAAACAAGTGATGGTCCTACTAAGGGCTACATTTGTGTGGGTTTAGGATTACTTAATGAGCGTGAAGCTATCGAACCCATTAAAGAAATTATAGGTAAGTCTAAGTTCCGACCCGCACTAATACAACAGGCAGCTATAAGTCTTGGGCTCATGGGAGACTACTCCCTAGTCCCAGACTTGGTTATGATGCTCAAAGAATCTAGGAGTACTGCTACGCAAGCTTCTATTGTAATGTCTCTAGCCTTTATTGGAGACTCAAGATCTGTTGATCCTTTGGTTGAACTACTAAACGATGATACACATACAGAAAGAGCTAGAGGTTTTGCTGCTGTGGCATTAGGTATGGTAGCAGATAGGATGCTTTTGCCTTGGAACTCAAGCCTTAGCTGTGATTTAAATTATCGAGCATCTACCCCAACTCTTAATGCGTTGGAAGGAACAGGTATTCTTAATATTCTTTAAATGTTAACATTATATGAATGGATCTGTGAGCCTTGTAGTATCTTCTGGGACAGAGAGTGTAAGCTAGGTAAGGCTCCGCAAAAAACCAAGTGTCCTAAGTGTAAAAAGCTTAGCGAACGCTACTGGAGGAACTCAGGCATTGGTATCTCCTTCAAGGATGATGGTGCTGGTAACTCTAGCAACCCAGGAGCTAATGATTTCCATACAATTAAGAGACGCTATCAGAAGCACGCAGAGGAGGGGTATGATAAGCAGTCTGGAGATCGTTTCCTAAGGCGAGAAATTAAAAAAGCTAAAGAGGCTATGGATGATGAGTCTTTCCGCTACAAATCTGCTACTATTAATTATGAAAAGCTAGCGGAAGATGGTAAGGTTCGTAAGCTATCAGATAAAGAGGCCTCAGAAAAGGTAGAAAGGTCTAAAAAATTGACCATGGACGCCTATGATAAAGCTAACAAGATGGGCTACAAGGACATTGGTAGCGAGACTTTAGACATTTCTAAACCCCAAAAGCAGCAGTAATATGGCCTACGATTTTTCAGACAATATCCAACGGGGTATTCTCTACCTATTGAAATCCAATAAGGATTTCTATCATCAGATTATAAACCTAGTTAAGGCTGATTATTTTGAGTACCCTGCTCACTCTAAGATTTTCAGTGTCGTAGAGGAGCACTATAAAGAGTACGGAAAACTTCCCACTGATGATTTTATTACCCAAGATGTTAAATCATCTTTAGGTCGTAGGGAGAACGCATCTGATTATGAGGATGAGCTACTCCTCGTCAATAACATCGACGCCTCCACCGTAGGCAACCCTGAGTACCTGCTTGATCTAGTCGAGGGGTTCGCCAAAAAGGAGGCGATGAAAATTGCCATTGCTGAAAGTATTTCGCTAATCAAGGAAGAGAGGACAGAGGAGGTAGAAGACCTCGTTCGCAAAGCTCTCCTTGTTAGCAGGGATATCAACGTAGGACAGAACTACTTCAATAGTGTGAAAGATCGTTGGGATAGAGTCTTCAATCTTAAGACAGAGATGAAGCACAAGACTATCCTTCCTGCTCTTGATAAATCACTGGAAGGTGGGCTTGGGAATGGAGAACTAGCCATGGTGGTCGCTCCCCCTGGTACTGGTAAATCATTGTACCTTGTTAACCAGGGTGTTCATGCTATGACCGAGGGTAAGAAGGTACTGTACCTGTCCTTGGAGATGAGCGAGGATAAGATCGCACAGAGATTTGATTCTGTTATGACCTTGGTTCCTCAGCAGAAGCTCAAAGAATCCTCTAACCAACTGACCGTCAAGGAACGCTTGGACCTCTTCCGAGAGCAGTTCCCTGGTAGTGAATTGGTTATCAAGGAGATGCCTACTGGACAGGCCTCGGTCAATACCATTCGTAGCCTGCTGGTTCAGCTTGAGAACTACGAGGACTTCACCCCTGACCTCCTGATCGTAGACTATCTGGAACTCCTACGCCCCGTTCGAGAGATCCAACAGGAGTATCTTGCTCAGCAGCGCATCGCAGAGGAGCTTAGAGGGGTAGGCATGGAGCACAAGACGCTCGTATGGACTGCTACCCAGACCAACAGGCAAGGACGCTTGGTTAAGGTTATTACAGACGCCGAACTAGGAGACTCCTACGGTAAGATTAGAACTTGTGATTTCGCTATCTCTCTGAACCAAACAGAAGAAGAGTACGATAATGGTAAGATGAGAGCTTATGTTATCAAGTCTCGCAACGGACGCCCCCGTTTTATCGTTCACATGGATATAGATTACGGAACACTTAGGATGGAACAAGGTGAGTCCCCTCTGCCTGGAGAATAATATGGCTAAAAAACTAACTATTCCTGAGCACCCTATGGTAGTACATTCTAACCTAAGAACCTTTGAGATTAAGCATAAGGTTATGGAAGGTGCAGACGGTAAGTTAGAGTTTGACGAAAGTATAATGTACCTTAACCCTAATCAGCAGACTATAAGCCTGTACAAGCAGACTCTTTTACATGAGCTACTGCATATTGTTTATGAGCTAGTGGGGATGGACCCAGAGGAGGAAGAGGACATGCCTAAATATACCAACGAATTCCTTGTAACTGTGTCAACTAATACTATTATGCTCCTGGCGTCTATGAATCAAGAACTCTTTGAGTTTATCTTCAGTAAAGACTAAATAATATATGAAAGACATAAACAGTAAAGATATCCTCCTCAGGAGGAACAGATCATTAACAGCCCTTTCCGTATACATCGGAGGAAGGTGGGTATTCACCTATCCTACAGAGGTAGTGAAAACCAAGGACCAACAGGACTTTTTCCTAATCAGTGTACCTTTTGGCTTGGTAAAGCAAGGCACCCAAGACCCTAAAATAACTACGATAAAGGGAGCCCCTGGGGACTACGTTGCAAGGGATCAAACAGGAACCTATTGTCTGGTCACAGCAGAACAGTTTAAGCAGCTATTCCCAGCCCCCAACCCGAATCCCCCAAAGTCTTCTAACAACTCAGATCAGCTAAAAGACCCTAAATTTATAACTAATATTAACAAACAATCTAAGACCTAGACCTATAATACAGCATGGTAACACTAACAGAATCACTAGATGATTTCACCTGGGACAACTACAAAGGCATCACAGATGCCCTCACTTTATTTGATGAGAATAGGGTAGAGGAGGAGATGTCTAAGCAGGCTTCCATTTATTCGTATTACTACGGACTCATGAGCCTAGCTAAAAAGATGGTCAACGACAGGAGCACACAGCTTGATGAGTATTCATCCCTGTTCCGTAAGACAGCTAAGGGTAATTCTAGTGTCAAGCTAACCGCTAAAGACTTGGATGATCTTGTCTTCTCAGACGAGAGATACAACACAAAACAATTATACTTGAACGAAGCTACGTTCAAATACGAGATGCTCAAAGGATTGGTTCGTTCCCTTGAACATAAACGAGACATGCTGGTGCAATTGTCTTCTAATAAACGAGCCGAAACTAAACTATACAACTAATAACTAAGGAAACTAAACATGGCTATCGACCTCGACGCTCTAAGAGCAAAGCACGAACAACTTAATAAACCCGCCGAAGGTGGTGGGGATTTCATCAATAACTTTTACAAGATCCCTGAAGGATCTAACCTCGTCCGCATCATGCCTTGGAAGGATGAAGAGTCTCAGTTCTATGCAGAGACTAAGATTCACAGGGTTCCTAAATCACTTGACAATCTTAAGGAAGTTAGGAACGTACACTGCCGTAAGGTTCACGGGGAAGCATGTCCCATGTGTGACCTTTACTTCGGTCTTTGGAAGACTGGTAAGCAGGAAGACGAAGTTCTTGCACGGGTCATCAAGCCCCGCGCACGCTACTACATGAACATTCTAGACCGAGAAACTGAGGAAGTAAAGATTCTTTCCATCGGCGTAATGCTCTTCAATAGTATCATTGGAGCCATCCTAGACGATGATTATGGTGATATTACAGACGTAGAAACAGGTCACGATTTTAAAATTGTGAAGATGATGGAAGGTGAGTGGCCTAAATACGATCAGTCCCAACCTCGTCCCAAAGAAACTGTTCTTGGTACGAAGAAGGAAATCGCTACCGCAATGGATAGTCTTCATGAAATTCATGAGCTTGTTAAGCTAGAAGACTATGAGGAAGTGAAGAAGATGGTGAGCAACCTTATTGGTGTTCCCCTTGAGACTACTCAGGAATCTGAGGCACCTAAAGAGGATGTCTCAGACGATGATTACCTCAAAAAACTACAAGGTTAATTACTTATGAAAAATATTCTTATTACACTACTAGCCACTGCCGCACTAGGCTTTGGTTTCATGTCCTGCAAGGCCCTAGGAGGGTTTTTCGCAGAAGGCACAGTCTTTACTACACAAGATCAACTAGCTGAAGGAGAGGTAGGAGTTGTTGTTCCTACCGCAGACCTTCCTGCTTCCGTTAAGGAAAAGGTTGGTGAGGACACAGTAGTTGTTATCGCCAATAAATCCCAGCTTAAAGATGGTGCTGCTTTCGTAGCTGCTGGGGGCGTTACGGATGGTTCCACGTTTGATGGTGCTGTAGGTGCTGTCTTTGGTATTGCTAAAGCGTTCGTTCCCTCCCTTGTGGCGTGGGAAGGCGTGCTAACTCTGTTCAGCCAGCGTAAGCGTCAGCACTATGTCAAAGCTGTTAAAGCCATCGTTCCTACTGATAAGAACGTTGACCTGGGTGGGGCACTTGCTAGCGTAGTATCTGCTATAGGAGCAAGCCACTCTTCTGAAACTACTAAAGAAACCTTCGCAGAAGAGCTTGAAGTAGAAGCCGAAGAGTAATATCTATCTATAGGGAGAAGAAGTAATATTTCTTCTCCCTTTTTTTATCTACACAAAATATTCTCTATAATATTTAAGGGAGAGGGGGCGAGCGTCTTCGGACAGGATCGTCTGGTTAATACCATTGAGGAATAGGTTCAATTCCTATTGGCCCCCTCTTTCTTTTTACACTATAATAAATCATGTCCAAGAAAATCAAAATCCTTGCTGTGCCAGCTAACGAGGGTGGCTGCTCATACTATCGCATCATAGCTCCCATCAAGAAGCTAGAGGAGCTTTACCCTGACCGAGTAGAGGTTAGATGGAACAAGAACCCTCTCGGCATTGACGAGAAGACAGGGGCTTGGCAGGAGGGCTGGACGTTTGAGGACATGAAGTGGGCAGACATCGTGTTCACGCAAAACCTCTCCAACTTCGGTGGAAACTACACCGCTAGGATTATTGGAAAAGCTAAAGAATTCGGGAAAGCAGTACACTATGATACAGATGATCTTCTAACCAATATCTACGA